>Ga0187893_10000052_pt1 | contig 246071 bp, 198 predicted proteins | sample MA1701074metaG_FD_139574 | JGI IMG/M metagenome (GOLD analysis project Ga0187893, IMG submission 139574) | White microbial mat communities from a basaltic lava cave in the Kipuka Kanohina Cave System on the Island of Hawaii, USA - MA170107-4 metaG ...
GTCGGTGCGGCGCGAGGCCGCTGAATCACTGCGTCGATGGACCACCTGCCGGCGCCGACGATCAACAGAAAAACACTGCCCAGCAGCATGGCCCAGTCGGTACGCGACTCATGTGCCATGGCCTGAAAACGCCGCCGCTCCAGCTCCGCCGGAGTTCCAGATGTTCTCATACTTCGCCATATCGGCAGAAATCATCAAGAGACTTTATCTATGCAGGAATCAATAGCTGCCTCGGCAGGGTAGCCTCTCATGAACAAGCGCCCATTAACCATCACGGTCATCGGTTGGATCTACGTAGCCGTCGGCACGATATCGCTCGTTGTGCACATGTTGCCGCTCTTCGAGGGGGCAGCTGCGGCCCCGGGAGCCGAGTCCGCGGCCGGCCGTCCCCTCGACCCTGTGGTCGCATCGGGCTCCGCAATCCTCGCGCTTGTCGGCGGCGCGTTTCTGCTCCGTGGCCGAAATTGGGCGCGTTGGTTGTGCGTCGCGTGGATGGGGTTCCACGTGGTCCTCAGCCTCGTGCATTCGACCCTCGAACTGGTCATCCACGGGTTGCTCTTCGCCGCGGTCCTCCTTCTACTGTGGCGCCCGGGAGCGACTGCCTACTTTAGAATCGCGGGGCGAGCAGCCCTCGTGAAGCGCGAATCATGACGACGAAACCGAAGACCAAGGCCAAGAACATCGACGAGTACCTCGCCGCCCTGCCCGCCGACAAGCGGGCCGCGTTGAAGAAGCTGCGAAAGACCATTCGAGCGGCCGCGCCGGCTGGAAGATGCTCACCTCTCGGATCGCCCACGGCGGCCCGAAGGGGCAAGACCTCGACGCCATCCTGAAGCAGATCGAGGCCGACATCACTCCAGCCCTTCGGCGTCGAGCAGGAAACCGTCCGGATGGTGGGCAGCGCAGTCGAATCCCAACTCGGGGTCGCGCGTTTTAGCCCGCCGCTGCCGGGAGAGCTGGAGCTTGAAGGCCTTCAACTCGCCGGGCGTAACTCGATCCGCGGGATCGACCGGCGCATGCAGCAGCCGCAACCTCTGCCAATAGCTCGCTCCGCCTATGCCAGGCCCCTTGTTCTTGATGATCGAAAGCCGACGGAGGATGGGAGTTCTCTCCGCGGCCGCGCGACGCTCAGCCTGCCCCGCCGGCGCACGGCCCGGCTTCTTGCGATCGACGGTCGCGGCCAAGAGTCTGCCGAGTTCGTTGTGAGGGTTTGCGGCCAGCCCTTCGCCCGGCAAGTTGTTCGCCGTGTGACAGATTTTGCAACTGATCACCTTCGTGATTCGCCCGACGGTCGCCGGGTCTGGCCGATCCTTCACATCCCCGGGATTCGCATGAGCCAGGATTTCAACCCAGTTAGGCACGCCGTCGCCGTCCACGTCGCCGTCCCGTCTCGTCTCGGACGGCGTCGCCTGGATCGGTCCATCAGACTTATTGGACTCCACCCGGGCGATGCGTTCGGCGAAGGGCAGGTCCTTGGACTCGCCGGCCAGCCGGCTCCCGTAAGCGTTGAGCCCCTCGCCCTTGGCGTCGACATGACAAGAGGTGCACCGGGCCGTCTTGGTGATCAACAACACCCGGAGTTGTTCGAAATGGCGTTCCTTGGCCTGAGCCGCGGCGACCGGCAAGAGACCGAGCCCCAGCGAAAGCAGCACGATTACTCCGCTGCGAGGAGATAACCACTGGTCTTGCCGTGCCGATCTCCAAGCCATTTTCATCGCCTCTTGTACCCGTGCCAGCCGACCAAAGTGGCATCGTGCCGCCACGGTCCTTCTATGCCCACCGATCGGCCCGTGCAAGCTTGACGGCAACCTCCGCCTCCACTAGAAACCCATCGCGGCGGCGCGGCCTGCCTTTTGAAGCGAAGGCCGACCCCCAATCCGCGAACCGGAAGCAACGCCTTGGCGACGACAGCCCCAATCGAATGCGCGGTCATCACCCCCGAGCGGGAGGTGCTCACCGCTCAGGCAACCTCCGTGGTCTTTCCCGCCCATGACGGCCAGATCGGAATTCTCAAGGACCGCGCCCCGCTGCTCTGCGAGATGGGCACGGGGATTCTGCGAGTAGAGACCGGCTCCGGCCCCCCCCGCGAGTTCTTTGTCGATGGCGGCTTCGCACAGGTCTTGGATAACCACGTCACCCTCCTGACTGAACGGGCCGTGGCCGCCGAGGACATCGTACGGGCGGATGCCGAGAAGGCCCTCGCCGAGGCGGAACAGATGCCGGCGCACGACCTTGACTCCGTCGCGAACCGACAAAAAGCCATCGAACGCGCCAATACACGGATTCGCCTGGCGAAGAAGTAGCCCCCCACCTTCGCAAAGCACCCCAGATCAGTCATGCAATTCCCCGAACGCCAGAGCCCCTGCGGCCACGATTGAGATTACGCGCACGGGTCGATCAGGGCATGACGAAGTCATGTTCGGGATGGCGGATCGTCAGCACCGGGCAAGGCGCCTTGCGGACGACCTTTTCCGCGACCGAACCGAGCAGGGCCTGGGTCAGCCCGCTCCGGCCGTGTGTCCCCAGAATGATCAGATCGATCTGCCGTTCCTTGGCGTACCGAATGATCTCCAGGAAGGGCCGACCCAGGACCACCAGGCGCTCGACCGGGGCGGCGAGACCGGCGAGGTGCTGCTGGATGAACCTGTCGAGTTCCGTCTTTGAGCCGGTCACCAGTTCCGCCGGCGGCGGACAAATGGGCAGGCTGTTGGGCCCCATGGCGGTCCAGTATTGGTAGGCCTCGTCAACGACGTGCAGGACGTGGACCTCGGCCTGGTAAGCCTCGGCGAAGGATCGAACATACTTGAGGCTGTGGAGCGACAGCTCGGAGAAGTCGGTGGGATACAAGATGCACTTAAGGTTTATCATGGGACGCCCTGCGCGGCTACCAGCGATTGTCGGCGATTCCAACCGCCGACCATTCAAGCCTACGACATTCAGCCGCCACGGTAAACCGGTTATACTTCCGATCGGCCCGACATAGCCTGTCGGCTGCGGCCTATCGCGCTCGGCCGCGCAGCGCAGCAAACGCAAGGCTTGCACGAGGAACTTCCTGGGTCATGCAGCTCACCATCCTCGAAACACGCCCCGCACCGGAGCTGCGGCGCCTGCCGGCCTGGCTGAAACGCCCCCTTCCGAACGCCGACTTTCCCCACACCCGGCGCGTGGTCGAGGCCAGCGGCGTGGCCACCGTCTGCGAGGAGGCCAAGTGCCCTAATCTCTCCGAGTGCTGGTCGCATCGTCATGCGACTTTCATGATCCTCGGCGACCGCTGTACCCGGCGATGTGACTTCTGCGCCGTAACGACGGCCCGGCCCGACCCTCCCAGCCCCGACGAGCCGCGGCGCCTGGCCTGGGCGGTTCAGGAGTTGGCCCTGCGTCACGTGGTCGTCACGGCCGTGGCCCGAGACGACTTGGCGGATGAGGGCGCCGGCCACTTCGCGAAGTGCGTCACGGAGATTCGCCGCGCCTCGCCGCAGTGCATCGTGGAGGCGCTGCCGGCCGACTTCCACGCCCGCCGCGAACTCGTCGGCACGCTCTGCGACGCCGGCCCCGACATCTACAACCACAACCAAGAGACCGTCGAAAGGTTGTCGCCCGTCATCCGCCCACAGGCCAAGTACCGGCGCTCGCTTGAAGTGCTGGCCCTGGTCAAGCGGCTTCGACCGACGATGTGGACCAAGAGCGGCCTGATGGTCGGCCTGGGCGAGACGCGAGAGGAATTTTCCCAGGCGATGCGCGACCTGCGAAGCGTCGGCGTGGACATCCTCACCGTCGGCCAATACCTACGCCCTTCAGTCAATCACGCGCCGGTGGTCCGCTATCTGCCGCCCCGGGAATTCGATGAAATCGCCGCCGAGGCCAGTGACATGGGCTTCTCATCGGTCGCCGCCGGGCCGTTCGTCCGGTCCAGCTACAATGCCGCCGAGGTCTACCAGGCCATCGGCCGAGCCCGGAGTGCCTGAATTGTCACCGGACCTCGCCCGACGCCTGGGCAGCAAGTTTATCGTCTTCGACGGCATCGATGGCGCCGGCAAGGGGGCCCAACTCAGCCTCTTGGAGGCGGCCATCAAGGCGCACGGGCTCGAGGTGGTCCGGGCCCGCGATCCCGGGGGCACGGCCATCGGCGATCGCATCCGTCACGTTTTGTTGGACTACGACCTCTCGGAAATGGACGTGCGCTGCGAGGCTTTCTTGTTCATGGCCTCGCGCGCCCAACTGGCCCGCGAGGTCATCGAGCCGGCAATCAGGTCCGGGGCGGTGTGCCTCGGGGACCGTTACGTGTCGGCCACCTGCGCCTACCAGGGCGCCGCCGGCTTCGATCCCGGCAAAGTGGTTGAGCTGGCGAAGTTCGCCATCGGCGACACCTGGCCGCACCTGACGATCGTATTGGATGTCCCGGCAACGGCGGGCCTGGCGCGGACAGGCCGCAAGCCTGTCGCGGCTCGCAAGGGCGCGAATGGAGGGGCTCGGCATCCGACGCTCTTCCACGACGTGCACACCGACGCCATGGAGTCCAGGCCGCTCGAATTCCATCAGAAGGTCCGCGAGATGTTTCGGCAATTGTCCGCTTACTACCCGGCACCGGTCAGAATGGTCGACGGCACCGGCTCGGTCGAGGACGTGCAGTCGCGCGTCCTGGAGGCGATCTCCGATGCCATTCGCTGACGTCAAACAGCAACGTCGCGCACACCTTTGCCTCCAGCGAGCCCTGGCCGCCGGCCGCGTCCCCCACGCCTCCCTCTTCGCCGGACCGCCCGGCGTCGGAAAGGAAATGCTCGCCGAGCGCCTCGCCGCCCGGCTCTTGTGCGAATCTCCGCGAGAAGTGCCCTGCCCCGACGAATGCCGGGATGAAGGCCGCCAGTGGACCGACGCCTGCGGCCGGTGCCGGGATTGCCTCCTCTTCGCCGCCGGAACCCATCCCGACTACCACCGGATTCATCGCCTGCTGGCCAGGTCGCACCCCGACAAGACCGTCCGCGACCGCAAGGCCGTCAACATCAGCATTGAGGTGATTCGCCACTTCCTGCTCTCGCCGATCGGCGTTCGACCGAGCCGCGGCCGGGCCAAGGTCTTCGTCGTTCCCGAGGCGGAGCGGCTCAGCCTGGCCGCCCAAGGAGCGATCCTCAAGACCCTGGAAGAGCCGCCGGGGCACAGCTTCCTGATCCTGCTCGCCGCCTCGGCCGATGCCCTGCTGCCTACGACGCGCTCGCGCTGCCAGCAGGTCCCCTTCAATCCCCTGCCGGCCGACTTCGTCATGGAGAGGCTGGCCGACCAGGCCGGCGTCCTGCGTAACGACGCGGCCTTTCTCGCCGAGCTGGCCGAGGGCAGCCTTGGACAGGCCACCCGTCTCGCGGCGGCGGGCATCCTGGACCGAGTCCCGCAGGTGTACCAGGCACTGGCCGCCGCGGCCGTCGATCCTCTGGGCTGCGGCAAGGCCCTGGGCGATCTGGCCAGGGAGCTGGCCGACTCGCTCGACGAAGGCGCGGACGACGATGAGGGTGATACGAACAAGGCGCGGCGGGCGCAGCTCGCCGTGTTGGCCATCGTGGCCACCATTCTGCGGGACGTTCAGCGTACCGTCGTCGGCCATCCGATGATCGCGCCGGCCCGTGGGCCCCAGATCAGGGAGTTGGCCAGCGGTTGCACCCCGAGGGCCGCGGGCGACGCCATCCGGGCCGTTTCCGCCGCCGAGCACCAGGTCGCCGGCAACGCCCACACCGGGCTGATCTTCGATTCGCTGGGAATTTCCCTGGGCCGAGCCCTCGGGCAGTCGGCGCGCGTAGGGTAGTCGGGAGACACTGATGGCCAGCGTCAGCTTCACCGAGAATATCCAGAGGCACGTGGCCTGCCCCACGACGGAGGCCCCCGGCCGGACCGTGCGCGAGGTCCTCGACGCCGTCTTCATCGCCAATCCGCGGGCCCGCGGATACGTGCTGGATGAGCACGGCGCCGTGCGCCGCCATATGATCGTCTTCGTCGATGGAAAGGCGGTGAAGGATCGGCTATCGCTGACCGATCCCGTGGCCCCGTCGAGCAAGGTCCACGTGATGCAGGCTTTGTCCGGCGGTTGACGCCGGCGTTCCGCGGATGAGCAGTCAGGAGGGATGCACGATGAGTGATCGGCTTCTCGTAGCCACCCGCAAGGGCCTGTTTACCTTCGAGCGCCGCGGAAAATCCTGGCGAAACGCCGGCTCCGCGTTCCTCGGCGACCACGTCCCGATGTGTCTTCACGACCGCCGAGACGGCGCCCTCTACGCCGCCCTTTCTCTTGGACACTTTGGGGCGAAGGTACACCGCTCGCAAGACGGCGGCGCGACCTGGGAGGAAATCGGCGTGCCAGCTTATCCGGAGCCTCCGGAGGGCGCGGAGCCAGACAAGTGTCCGGTCAGGGGCGTGCCGATTCCCTGGAAGCTCGAACTGATCTGGAGCTTGGAGCCCGGCGGTGCGGATGAGCCAGGCGTTCTCTGGTGCGGGACCCTGCCCGGGGGGCTATTCCGCTCCATGGACTCGGGAGCGAGTTGGCATTTGGTCCGCCCGCTGTGGGACAACCCAGCTCGGAAAGCCTGGTTTGGCGGCGGCATGGACGCGCCTGGCATCCACTCCATCTGCGTCGATCCACGAGACTCGCGGCATGTTTCCGTCGGCATCTCCTGCGGCGGCGTCTGGGTGACGCGTGACGGCGGCGAGACCTGGAAGTGCCAGGCGACCGGCATGAGGGCCGAATACCTGCCGCCTGAGCAGGCAGGCGATCCGAACACTCAAGACCCGCACCGCGTCGTGCAGTGCCGCGCCAACCCTAACGTCCTGTGGGCCCAGCATCACAACGGAGTGTTTAAGACCATGGACGGGGCTGCTTCGTGGGTCGAGATTCACGACATCAAGCCGTCCACCTTCGGCTTCGCGGTGGCGGTCCATCCGGCGGACGCCGAAACAGCCTGGCTGGTCCCGGCGATTAAGGATGAAAAACGCATCCCGGCGGATGGCAAGGTCGTCGTGACCCGGACCAAGGACGGCGGGAAGAGTTTCCAACGACTGGATCGTGGCCTGCCGCAAGAGAACGCCTACGACGTGGTGTTCCGTCACGCATTCGACGTGGACGAGTCCGGCGACCGTCTGGCCTTCGGCTCCACGACCGGTTCGTTATGGGTTTCAGAGGATCAGGGCGACAATTGGACGACCCTTTCGAACCATCTGCCGCCGGTTTATTGCGTGCGATTCGCGTAAGACGGGGGACGTTCCGCGAGCCTTCCTCTATACTCCCGGCCCAAGGGTGATGAAGAAACTGCTCTCTAGGTTGCGTGACTCGCTTCGTGCCGACAGCGGCGCGACCGCGACCGAGTACGCCGTCATCCTGGCCTTGGTCATCATCATGATTGTCGGCGCTGTGACCCTGCTGGGTGAGCGGACCTCCGGCCCGACCAGCCAATCCACTGAATCATTGCAATAGAGCGGTAGAGATCTCAAGGGACCGATCCCGGCTTTCGCCCCTTGGGCCCAGCCTTGCCGCCGATAGCCGGCGGATCGAAGGAAAACGCCGACGGGCACATTTCCGCCAGGGCGCATGAAGCGCATGCCGGCCGGCGGGCGCTGCACACCTTGCGGCCATGCCAGATGAGCGCGTGGCCGACAAAGGTCCAATCGTCGCGCGGAAAGACCTCCATCAAGTCGCGCTCGATCTTGACGGCATCCTTGTCGTCCCGCGAACGCCAGGTGAGTCCCAGGCGGTGGGCCAGGCGCCCAATGTGCGTATCGACGACAACGCCCTCGTTCTTCTTGAACCAAGTCCCGAGGATCACGTTCGCCGTCTTCCTGGCGACGCCGGGGACCTGGAGCAAGTCCTCCATCGTCTCGGGGACTTTGCCGCCAAATCGCTCGCAGATGACGCGACCCGCGCCGATGATGCTCTTGGTCTTGTTGCGGAAGAACCCCGTGGACTGAATGAGCTTCTCAAGCTCGGCGGGTTTGGCCTTGGCAAAGTCAGCCGCGCTTCGATAGCGGCTGAACACCGACGGCGTCACCTTGTTCACTCGCTCGTCGGTGCACTGGGCCGAAAGGATCGTGGAAACCAAGAGCTCCAGGGCCGAGACGTGTCCCAGGGCACAGTCCGCGTCCGGGTATCCGCCGCGCAAAGCGGCGAGAATCCCGGTTGCCCGCTTGCGCCGTGCCTCGGCCGATTCCGATTTGGGATTCTTCGGTCGGCGCGTGGGAGGCGACTTCGGCGATGGTCTCTTCATCGGTTGCCTTCACGACGACGTGCACGTCGGGTCTACCCAATCCGCCGAGCCGTCCGTCCACACGTTACGCTTCCAGATGGGGACGTCCAACTTGACCGCATCGACAATCCATCGGCAAGCGTCGAAAGCGGCGGCGCGATGTTCCGAGGCGACGATTACGGCGATCGAGGCCGTGCCCAGTTCCAACTTGCCCAGACGATGGACGATCGCGGCATCGAGGATGGCGAATTCTCTAAGGGCCTTATCGCGGATGTCCTCCATTTGCCGAATCGCCATCTCTTCGTAGGCGTGGTATTCGAGCGCCGTGAGCCGTTTTCCCTCCTCGGTCTCGGCGCGCACCGTTCCACAGAAGACTGTGACCGCTCCGGCGTCGTGACGCGAGAGCGATCGGACCATGCCGTCAAGGTCGATCGGCTCGCGCGTAAGCATGGCCGCGGCCTGCCCGCTTCCGCCCGAGACCGGTGGAATCACCGCGACCTCATCCCCGTCGGCCAGCACGTGGTCCAAAGCGACGTAGGCCCGGTTCACCGCAAGCCGCGCTCCGAGCGTCCGCCCAAGGCGCGGATAAGATTCGGCAAGTCGGCCGGCCAACATGCCCACGGTCTCGGCGTTTGAAATGTCCAGGCGAACGGACTCTGCCCCCACGAGGTCCTTGGCCGGGCCGAAGAAAAATACCGTCACCTGAGGCATGGTTCCCGCCTACTTGGCCTCGCCGGGAAAATGGCGCGGCGGTTCATTCAACCGCATATAGGTGACCTGGGCCAGCGCCACCTGCACGCACGACTGATCGAACAGGTCCACCGCCACCGGGCAAAGGGTCCGCCCGAGTTTCACGACCCGCGCCACTGCGGTGACGTCGGTCAGGCACGGCGCCAGGAACCGGATGTTCATGTCCGTCGTGGTCATCGGCTGGTCGGGCCCCGTCCGCGTCATGATGGCGAAGCAGGCGATGCTGTCGGCGATGGTCATGAGCAGGCCGCCGTGCAGCGAGCGATAGATGCCGTCGTACTTCACCTCGCGGGGAACGGTGGCCCGGCAGAGGCCGTCGCCCAGCTCGTCGACGCGCAGCCGCAAGGTCTGGACGATGGGGATCGCCGCGATGGTTTCAAGAATCCTTGCTCGAAGTTCAGGCAGGATGACCATAACGTACAAACCCGCTTGTAGAATGTCCAGGCGTCCAAGGTCTGCATGCCGGCGGAGTCGCTCGCGCAATCCCCCCGGCAATCGAGCGCATTCGTCACTCCACTCCGGTCAGGTCGAAGATGGCGGTGTTCTCCGACAGCCACTCGACCTTGCGCAAAAGAGTTTTGAGGAACTCGAAGCCATCGAGGCCGGCGAAGGTCCCCCGCTTCAGGATCGGCGAAACCGTCTGTGCGATCAAGGCCTCCTGCATGAGGTAGGGAATGGCCAACAGCTCGGCCTGGGAGAGCACATTCATCTCGTCGTATCCCCGCAGAAAACGCTTCGCCCTCACCTGGTCGGTCCGCGCCTCCCAGGTGGCCGGGTCTCTGCCGCCGGTGACCATCGAGAATTGGAGGCAGCCGTTGGCGATGTCCACCACGCGAGCCGCCACGCGGGCCGCGTCGTAGTCGATGACCGCCGCGATGTGGCCGCGATCAAAAATCATGTTTCCCGGATGCCAATCGGAGTGCACGATCTGCGTGGCCCACTTCTTCAATCCGATCTCCTCCACTTTGGCGGCCGCCGTCACATAGGCCTCGCGCACCCTGCTGGTGACGCTCGCCAGCTCCCGCTCCCTCCCCTGGGCCGAGGGGCGCTTTGCCAGCACCTGGCCCATCAGCGGCACGGCGTCCAAGACGCTCTTGGCCGCGTGGTAGTGACCGGGCGGCGGGGGCCACTCCGATCGGTAGTCCGTCACGAGCTGGTGATAAAGGCCGAGGATCTTTCCGGCTTCGTAGGTGGCCACGAGACCGTGGTCGTAGGGCCCGCCCTCGATGAATTCAAACAGCTCGTAGATGTCGTCGCCCAGCTTGAGCATGGAATTGTTGGTGTCGCGGATCCCGATGAGATGCGGCAGCGGAAAGTGCTTGCTGGCGAGAAAGTTCTGAAGGGCGTGGGCGAACGCCACCTTGTAAGGGTCCTGCCTGCCCCGAGGGCGGCGCTTCAGCAGGAACTTGCCGCGGTCGCTGTTCACGACGACCTTCGCCGCTTGGTGCGCGCCGCGGGCGAACTCCTTGACCTCGCTCACGATGCCGAGGTCGTAATGGCTGAGCACGACCGCCAGTTCCTGCGAGGAGAATTGTTCACGATCGCTGGCCATCTGCGGTAGTGTAGGGCGAAATCCTCCCGCGCGGACCCGGCGGCCCGAGTTGACGTTCGGCAACCCTACGGAGATAGTGACGCCAGGGATCCAGCCGCGCGATGCGAAAGGAACCCGTAGGAGTCCTCATGTCGAAGGTCATGGTCGGCTTGATCGGCGGCACCGGCCTAGGCGAGGCCCTTTCAAAAGAGGTCCAAGGCCAGAGCCGTCACGTCGACACCCCTTACGGAGCCCCCAGCGCCGAGATCGTCCTGGGCCAATGGGAGGGAGTAGATATCGCCTTCATCCCGCGGCATGGGCCCGGCCACGTCTTGTCACCCACCGCCGTCCCCTATCGTGCGAACATCTACGCCCTGAAGGCCGTCGGCGTGACCCACATCATTGCCAGCGGAGCGACCGGTAGCCTCCGAGAGGAGATCCGGGCGAGAGACCTGGTCGTCGTCGATCAGGTCATTGACAAGACCACGCAGCGAGCCTCCACGTTTTTCGACGAACCGGGCATCGCGGCCCACGTCGAGTTTTCGGAACCGTTCTGCCCACACCTGCGAAGAATCCTCCTGCGCGCGGCGAACTCGCAGAAAGTCACCGTGCACGACGGGGGGACCTACGTCTGCATGGAGGGCCCTGCGTTTTCGACGGTTGCGGAAAGCCGGATGCACCGCTCCTGGGGCGGCGACCTCATCGGCATGACTTGCATGCCGGAGGCCAAATTGGCCCGCGAGGCGGAAATGTGCTACGCACTCGTCGCCCTGCCGACCGACTACGACTGCTGGCGGCCGCACGATCCCAACCTTGACAAGCGGGCCTTACTCAAGGAGATTCTCCATAACGTCGCAGAGGCCACCACGCGCTCCGTCACTTTGATTCGCGCCGCCCTTCGCGGCATCGCCGAGGGCGTCTCGTCCGATTGCTCCTGCCGCACGGCGCTCGATGCGGCCGTTTGGACCTCTCGCGACCGCCTCGTCTCCGAAGTCAAGAACCGCCTGGGCCCGATCGTCTCGCGCCTGCTGAATCCATGAACTCCCCATCCGACGTCCGGCAAGCGCGAACGCCGTCGCAGCGCATGCTGCTCTTCATTGGCTCGCTGGCCTACCTGGGTTTTGTGCCTGCGGCGTCCGGGACCGTCGCGGTGGCGGTCGTCGGCGTGCCGCTTTACCTGCTTCTGACTGTCGTCATCGGTCTCGCTTGGCCGGGATATCTTGCCGTCGTCGCCGCCGTCACCCTTCTAGCGATATGGGTCGCCGGACAGACGGACCGCATCCTCGGTGAGACCGACAGCTCCAAGAACGTGATTGACGAAATTCCAGGCTTCCTGATCGCCATGATCGCCCTGCCCTGCACGTGGCAGACGGTCGCGGCGGCATTCGTTCTTGAACGCGGGCTGGACATTGCGAAGGTCTGGCCGGCGAACTGGATCGAGCGCCGCCTGCCGGGAGGCTGGGGCGTGGTCCTGGATGACGTGGTCGCGGGTCTTTATACGCTGGGCATCCTGCACGCAGCCACCCGCCTGGTTCCACAGTGGTTCAGCCCGGGAGCGTAAGACCGATCAGCGGGCACCAGCGCAAAAAAAGAAGCCCGTCCCTTGTAGGAGAGACGGGTCTTTCTTTGAAAAAGGGGCGTGTCTCCGCCGCAATGCCGGTCGGAGGCGATTTTTTTGAACCCTTCGCTATTCAAGGTGGGAGCTTTTCGGGAAGACCGGACCTCTGCGTCGCGTCGCAGTTCGTCCAGCTGATCATGCACCGAGCGGCACCCTAGGTTCAATCGCATCGGTTCAAAAAATGCGTGCCTCCATGATCGAACATGGCAGGGACAACGATCCCTTTGACCACTCCTTCATAGCATACTCGACTCGAAAAATCAACGGTCGGCCATCGCTTCATGGACGGTACAGCGCCTCGCGCCGGATGCCCGCAGCATCGCGCAAAGCCCCCCGGGCATTCGCCCGCCCAATGGGTTATGAGCCGGCCATTGGCCCCATCACCGCAGGTGTGATAAGATATCCGCCCTTGAGTGTCGATTGACCCTCGGTCACCTTAGGCGAATGTGCTAGGTGGAACAGGGGAGGCGGCATGGACCGCCTCGACGAAGTCTTCTAATTGCGAGCGGGTTTCATGCGCAAGTCAAAAGAGATCAAGCGAAAGCGGATGAATGCGGCCACCGAGTTTCGCCGAGGAAATCGGACAGAGGCATACAAGCTCTGGGCCGAAGCCAAGAAAGACCGCGATGCCCTGCGCGGAAAGGCGGCCTCGATCCCGGCGCCGGGCGAGGCTCCCCCGGCCGAACCGGCCGCGTCCTGAGTCGAACGCCTCGTCAGAGCGCCAACTCCTGCACCAGCGGGCCGACATCCAACGCGTTCATTTTGCCGTCTCGGTTCATGTCCGCCATGCAGGCATGATAGGGGTCCTGGTCCACTCCCAACAAAAGGGCGATGAACGGGTCTACGTCGTCGAGGGTCACGGCATCGTCGCCGGTCAGGTCCCCCTTCGGACGAGCCACAAACGGCTCGACCCAAGTTCGCCAGTTGCTTCCCGACAACGTGAACTCGTGGTGCATCCACAAGCGCTCGCCAACGACCGGATCGCCTTCGATGCCGCCGTAGTCTCCCCATCGATCCACCGTGTAGTGTACGGTCGTGGCCTTGATGAGCACGGGGGCGCGCATCGTCCCGGGTGCGTCGTCCGCGTGCCGTGCCGCAGCCCACATCGATATGAACTCGCTCGGCGAGGAGCGGGCGAAGACCACCGCGGCGTTGCCGCAGTCGTCGGACGCGATGGCCGGGAAGAATGTCCGGATATCCGGGCCGGGATCGATGGTGCCCGATTGGGCCAGCGTGGGCGTGTCTCCGGAATCCGGCCAGCCGTTGGTGTGGATTTCGTACCAACGGGCGAGGACGCGCGTGGCGTTCTGGTGATGCACGGCCCACAAAGAGCCGTTTCGCCATTCGCAGCTCCAGAAGCGTGCTCCGAAGGTCTCGGGGCGGGTGCCGCCTCCGGCTTGGGGCGGGTCCTCGGGGGAATTCGAGTAGAGCGGCACCGTGAGATCAAAAGTCACGCGCGTCGGGGAAGCCAAGGGGCTGTCGATCGCGTGCAGACGAACCTTTGTGGCGGGCGACCTGTTTTCAATCATGTACATCGCCGGGGCCACACCCAGCGTCCGGGCGATGCCGAAGGACTGCGTCCCGGTGACCAGCAGGCTCGTCGCCGTCGCCGCGCCCCCCACCAGCACGTTCGCCTTGTTCAACATGTAGATCAAGTACTTTGTGCCGCCGGTGAAAAAGTCGGCGGTCAGATACACCGCCTGGCCATCCACGGCGAGATTGGGCGAATCGATGTCGCCGCCGCCGCCGAGGGCCGTCACGTCGAGCCGATACTTGAACCACGCCCCGTTGGGATCGTCGTCATCGGACACCGCCAGCAGGAAAAATGAGTCGCCGAATCCGGCGGAGTTGGTGCGCTCACAGGCCATCACGAAGAATCGGCCGCTCGTCGGATCGAATGTCGCCTCGGGATCGAAGACGAAATTCGTGGCCCCCAGGCCGCCCCAAAAGCCCGCGGCGCCGTTGATGGAAGTGGTGAAGTCCAGCGTGCCATCGTGCTGGAAGAAGGCGATCCCGCCGTTGGCGATGATCACCACGTGGTTGGGACCGGCGGCCAGTTCCGGGTCCGGCGGCGTCCAACCCGTGCTGAGGAAGCCGGTGAAGCCTTCCTCCCCGCCTCGTGGCTCGAGTCCCATCTCTGCTGATCGCACGTCAGCCGTATTGAAGCTCGGCGGCTGGTGAGGAGCAGGCCCATCGGTCTCGCACAAAACCGTCACGCCCACCTGCTCTGCCGTCGAGTACTTAGCGTCGGGAGTCACCTCTACTACCGGGCGCTCCGCCAGAGCGCTGCCGGGAGGCAGTGAGAGCGGCAAACTGACGACTCCGAAGATGATTGCGGCGCACACCGACATCGTAGACCTCCCGGCTCGCTTCTCGATGGTACCAGCTCGCGCCTAGACGATGCTCCCAGTGTCGGGCCGGCTTGGCCTGCGTGACGCTACGCGGCCCCCTTGCATTCAACTATCATACCAGACGGCGGTGAATCAATCTCCGCACGACGGAAGGTCTTTCGACCTTTTCAGAGGAGGCCGTGGCGGAACACTTCGCGGACAGACTGCTCGAGGCCGTCGAGGGCAAGGGCTCGCCGGCAGCCGTCGCCCTGGATCCGGTCGCGGACCGCTTACCGAGCGAATTGAAGGGCAATTCGCCGGCCGGGTCAGACCTCGATCCCTCGGCGGCCCTAGAGAGTATCCTCCGCTTCGGACGACGGGTGATCGAGATTGTCGCTCCGCTCGTGCCGGTGATCAAGATCAACTCCGCATACTTCGAGTGTCTGGGGCCGCAAGGCACGCGCGGCTACCTGGAGTTGGTTCACGCGGCGCGCCGTGCGGGGACGATCGTCATCGGCGACGTGAAACGCGGCGATGTCGGCCACTCCGCCCAGATGTACGCCCAGGCCCATCTCGGCGGCGCGAAGATCGACGGCCTGGATGAAAGTATTGCCCCGGACGCAATCACTGTCAGCGGCTACTTCGGCGCCGATGGCGTCACCCCGTTCATCGACGCCGCCAAGCCCAGGGGACAAGGTGTTTTCGTCCTCGTCAGGACATCGAACCCGACGGCAGCGGACATCCAGGACATTCGAGCCGAGGACGGCAGGAGCATGCACGAAATTGTGGCGGGCGAAGTGGCGCGATGGGCGGCCGATCCGGCGACCATCGGTGGGCTGGGGATGTCATCGGTCGGGGCTGTCGTGGCCACGCGAGAGCGTGAGGATGCGGCCCGGTTGCGCAGCCTGCTGCCGCGCTCCATTCTGCTGGTCCCGGGCTATGGGGCCCAGGGGGGACACGCGGAGGACTTCGCACCGTACTTTGACCGCAGCGGCCGAGGCGCCCTCGTCGCCGCCGGACGTTCGGTGATCTTCGCCTACGAAGAAGAGAGCTACCGGTCACGATTCGGCGCGGATTGGGAAAAGTGCATTGCCGCCGCCTGTGAGGATTTCGTGCGCCGTATCGCGTCGGTGGCACAGGGACGGTCGAGCCCTTGAGGGAGGATTGACAGCCCAGGCCGCGGCCGATAGCATGTTTCGACTCTCAGGGAGCGTCCGAATCCACCCATTCATTGCAACAGCGGCAGACCTCTGGGCGACCGGCGACGAGGTCTCTTGGGCGGCAAGGCAGATGGGGTCGCGGACGGACCATGCTGTGGAGCGGTGTGTTGTTTTTCTGTTCTGGAAGCGAGGAGAGCCGATGCACGCGGTGAAGATGAGTCGATTCCTGTTGATTGCCCTGTTCGCGGTCAGTCCCGCCGTGGCGGTCCTGGCGGATGACAAGCCGAGCGCCGGCGAGGGGAAGCCGAAAATCCCCGACCGCTCCTACGTGAAGATGTCCACGACTCTGGGTGACATCGTTCTGGAGCTGAACGCCGAGAAGGCCCCGATCACCGTGGCCAACTTTCTCGGCTACGTGAAGGACGGCTTCTACGAAGGGACCATGTTCCACCGGGTCATCATAAACTTCATGATCCAGGGCGGCGGGTTCACGACTGACTACACCCAAAAGCAGACCAAGTCTCCGATCAAGAACGAAGCCAATAACGGCCTGACGCATCAGCGCGGCACGATCGCCATGGCTCGTACCCAAGATCCCAATTCCGCGACCAGCCAGTTCTTCATCAACGTGGTCGACAATCCCAGGCTCAACCGGACCGACCGATCGCCGGGCTACTGCGTCTTTGGCAAGGTCGTCGGCGGCCTGGACGTGGTCGACAAGATCAAGAACACTCCGGTGGAGATGAACCCCAAGGCCGATGCTACGCAACCAGCGGCCCCCATCACGCCGGTCCTCATCAACAAGATGACGGTCCTGACCGCGGATGAGGCCAAGCCCTGCATCGAAGCAGAAAGGAATCGAATGGCCGAGATGGAGAAGCAAGTGAGTGTCGAACTGGCCAAGTCCCAGGAGGGGGCCAAAGCCCTTGTCCAATCCCGCGGTGGGGACGTGTCGCAGGGCGTGACCACTCCCACCGGTCTTTGGTATGTAGACCTCACAGTCGGCAGCGGCATAGCACCCAAGCCCACCGACATCGTGAAGGTTCACTACACCGGCTGGCTGACCAACGGGAACAAGTTCGATTCGTCCGTCGATCGCGGCGAGCCGACCAAGTTCCCGCTCAACCGGGTCATCGCGGGGTGGACCGAAGGGCTCAGCACCATGAAGGTCGGTGGAAAGCGGCTGCTCATCATCCCGCCGAACCTGGGCTACGGAGCAGACGGCAGCCCGCCGCGCATCCCGCCGAACTCCATCCTGGTCTTCGAGGTCGAGCTGCTGGGAATCAACCCCTGACGCGGTTCCCGGATCGATGAATGATCCGAGCCGCGACCATTCCGGCGCCGTCGGCTCCTAAAGAGCCGGTCGCGCGAGCGATCGGCACTCCGGCGCCATACACCCTTCCCCGCAGTCGGGGGACGCGAACCCGCTTGCTGACGCGCGCGGCTCGGTTCAGTCCGCGGTCTTCTTGCGGAGCGCCGCGCTCTCGGTTAAACGTGAATCGGTCGTGACTCGTTCCGGCCCGACTCCGCGCGGCCGAAGGTGGCCCCACATGCAGCTCATTGTCTTCGAGGATGCCGGCTATAAATACCTTCTGCCGTTGGTCTATAGCCGGGCCGCTTTCAACCTGCGGTGCGGCTTTGACAACCTCCTGAGCAAGATCGAGGCCGCCACCGGCACAACCGCCGACGCCGTCTTCGTCCGAAGCGAATTGGCACGCGTCATGGCGGAACGCCAAACCCGCCGGGTGAATCAACCCTCAACCGGGGACGACCAGCTCTGGGTGAATGGCCGGCTGCTCCTTCGAAAGAAACTCGCGTTGCCCAAGGATTCGGCGGCGTGGCACGGCGACACCCTATTGGCCGCGAGGATCAACCGCGCGACCGCCGCCAAAATGGCGTCCGAATTTGCGACCTCTCCCGGCAGCGCGCGTTCGGCCCTCGGCGCGTGCGCCGAGACCGCCTTGCCGGAGGAAGCCGGCGTGCTGATCGACCATCCCTGGCAGTTGGTGCAGGAAAACGCCGCCGAGATCGAACGCCAATTCACCCCCAATGCACCGGTCAAGTCGGGGCTCGTGTTGCCCGGCGCTCATCTCGTCAACGAGAAGTCGATCCACATCGGCGCCGGCACGACGGTCAAACCCGGCGTAGTCCTCGACGCCGAATCCGGCCCCATTTTCCTCGGCGACCGCGTCACCGTCCACGCCGGCGCGATCGTCATGGGCCCGGCCTACATCGGCGATGGGTGCATGATCCAGCCCGGCGCGTCGATCCACCCCGGTTGCAGCATCGGCATGGTCTCGAGGATCGGCGGAGAACTCGACGGAACCATCGTGCACGGCTACAGCAATAAGCAGCACGACGGCTTCATCGGCCACTCCTACATCGGCGAGTGGGTCAACCTCGGCGCCGGCACGGTGGGAAGCGATCTGAAGAACACGTATGGGGCCGTCCGAGTGCCAATCAACGGAAGGCCCGTCGATACCGGCCATTCCTTCGTCGGCGCCTTCATCGGCGACCACACCAAGACCGCCATCGGCACGCGCCTGCCGACCGGCTGCGTAATAGGCTATGCATGCAACGTCGCCGTCAGCGGATTCGTGCCGACCTTCGTGCCGAGCTTCTCGTGGTTATCTGACGCGGGCCGAGCGAGAAACGACCCGCAGAAGGCCTTGGCCGTGGCCCGTGCCGTCATGGCCCGGCGAGATCGGAAATGCACTCCCGCGGAGGAAGCGCTGTTCCTTTCCATCGCCGAGACGGCGCGGCGAAGCGCCGGCGAACTAGCGCCGCGGCCTTCAAGCCGCGCGGCCGTTCGCAAACCGGGTTCCTAGACAGCCCCTGAGCCTTACTCCCCTGCCGCGATCATGCCTGCTCTGGAAACCCCCGAAGCGCCCGATGACGCGGCCGCCTGACTCGGATTCAAGCCCTCTTTCGCGAACAGGTAATAGAGCTTCCCCTCGCTGTAGGTGAAACCGGCCATCTTGCCGGCTTCGTCGCCAATCCCCATGTAAATGTCGCACCGGCCCGGGGCGCGGATGGCAGCGCCGCGATCCTGATCGAGCACGAAGGCCCGAAAGGGTCGCATGGATTCGCCCGGCACGTGTGGAATTCGCGCGGTGACGAAGCTCAGGCAAGCCCTGGGGAAGATTTCCTTGTCCGTGGCGATGCTGTGAAAGGGCGTGACCCGCCCGCCGAGGCAGCCGAAGGGGCCGCCCTTAGCCTCCTGGAAGAAGACGTATCGCTTGTTTTGAAACAGGTAGTAGTCGAGGTCCTCGGGGTGTTCCTTGAAGTACTGAATCATCGTGTCCAGGGAAAGCTTGAAGCGGTCGATCTTGCCGTCGGTGACCATCATTTTGCCGATCGGGGTGTACTCCTGTCCGTTGTGTCCGGCGTAGCCGATCTCATGCAACGAGCCGTCGGCCAGCCGAATGAAGCCGGAGCCCTGCACCGTAAAGACGTAGGCCTCGAAGCGATCGCCGAGCCAGGCGATCTCCTGGCCGCCGAGCATCTGGCTGGTTTCGATTTCTTCCCGCGTGCTCCAGGGCCCGCCGACGGGATTGCCCTCGTCATCCTTCTCGAAGTCCGGCGGCAACCGGTACATCGGATGGGTAAACTGCTCCGTCTGGGTCAGGCTGCCGTCGAAGATCGGCGAATAGTATCCCGTGAAAAGGACAGCCCCTTCATCGTCGCAGCCTACCGACATGTAGACGTCGAAGTTGTCGCGGATCAACTGGTCCAGCGCCTCCGGACTGTCGGCCTGGTCCAGGATGTCTCGAAAGAGATTCAAGCTGGCCACGGCGCGCTCGTGGGTGATCGGGCCCAGGGGGTAGTACTTGTGGCTGGACGGCTTCTTCAAGTAGGCCAAGCTTTCGGCGATAGCCTCGCGCATGGCCACGCCTTTCGCCTTGTACCAACCTTCGCCGAATGCCGGAAATTGCGACGGGTCGATCTGCCGAAGCGCGAACTCGCCCGGGGCCAGAGGCCGATCGTAGTCCTTCTGAATGTCGACCAGCGGCAACGGCTCCGGCTTTTGACAGCCGACCAGGGTCACCGCGGACAGGATTCCCCACAAACCAAGGGTGGCGAGGCGGGACATGATCCGACTCCTTTCGGCAATGATGCAGGGCCGGGTCTCCAAACCCGGCAAGTCCACCGCACCCCCGTTCACGTCGACCACCGCCATGTTACAATATGACCGCCGCCAAAATCAACGTCGAATGTGCCGGCAGGCTGGCCATGCCAAAACGAGCGCAGCTCCGCGCAAGAAAAAGCCCCGGGAAATCCCTGGGGCCTTTTTTCTACAGCCTTGTAGCGGAATCAGGATGGGGTTGCTTCTTTCCCCTCCGGAAAGCATCAGACCGCTCGCTGCGGCGACTGGGGCCGAAGCGGCTTCGCTAGGCAATTCCCGTCTGGAGCGGACGAGGCTTCGATTCGGCCTCGAGCCGATCCAGGACCAGTTCCAACTTCTCAGGGTCCCCGCTGAGGCTGATGAAGCCGCAGCCCGCGCACATGTTCGCCTGCACCGGCACATCCGCGGTGTGCAAGGTGAAGAACCTCGCGGCGGCAGGGCGAAAATGAACGATGCCGGTGGAGCGGACGGTGCCCGAGACGAAGCCTTGCGCACCGCACATCGGACATGCCACACGTGGTTTGCTCATCATCGGGCTCCTTCGGTTGTTCGTCGCCGGTAGCCGCGCGTCACAGTCGCGCTTGTGGCTTCCGGCGCGGGCGGGCTCGATCGTCAAGTCGATTCGGCCCGGCTATCGGCCGCATCCATCCGGTCGTCTGGAGAGACAATCGGCTCGCGCCGAGGGCGGGTTGAGGATCGTGCGCCGCAATCCTCCCCGAAGGGGAACAGGCGGCCCGACCCTGGGTGCGGCCGATTTCGGACGGAGCGACGAATGGATTTGGGATCGCGGGACCCGCCTTGGCCGTCCGAAAACGGCTCATGCGACGGCCAAGGGCCGGCCCGACTTGACTGAGCCGATAAGAGAATGAATACTTCACGTAGGGAATGCGGGGTTGAGAAGGTCTGGGGGCATTCCGGCCGATCATGCTCCCTGGGGTCTCGCTTACGTCGCCTCGCCCAGAGCCTCGCGGTCTAACGAACATTGGAGCTGCGTCGGGGATGACAAGATCGGCGAAGTTGTTGTGTCTGAGCGTCTCGGGGTTCGCGGCCCTCGTCGGGTGCGGCGTCTTCGGCGGAGGAGGCGTCCCGGGCCAGCAGATCGGCAACAGCTTCGCGACCGCCACGCCGGTCACATTGGACGCCGACGGCAAGGCCGCGCTTGGTTCCTCGCTGGCTGGGAACAAGATCGACGTCTATGACATCGGGCCTTGCAACCCCGGCGATCGCATCATCGCCTCGATCGTCCCCACCACTGGCAGCTTCCTCGACCCGGTCATGGCGATCTTCGACGCCAACGAGGACTTGTTCATTCTGAACGACGACGTCGACTTCGCGTCGGGACGGCTGGATTCGGCCGTCGACGAAGTCGTGTCCGTCGCCAGTCCGAAGTTCTACCTGGCCGTCTCGAAGTTCGCCTTCAGCGGACAGGACGGGGCCTATTTGGGCAGCCTGGAGGTGCAGCGGGGCGTGCCCATCCCGCCGCCATTCGCCCAGGTGATTCTCCTCAACTTCGCCGGAGGCAGCGTGGACATCCCGAGCGAAGGAACGATCAACGTGGACCCCTTCGACGCGGCGGACATCGACCCCATCTATGCCGGCCAGACCATGCAGATCAAGAACACCATCATCAATACGGTCAAAGAGAATTTCGCCGAGTTCGGCGTCGTCATCGCCACCAGCGACGATCCCTCGCCTCCGGCGAATCCTTTCAGCACCATCGAGTTCGGGGCGTTTTCCGGAACGAAATTCGGCATCGCCCAGTCCGTCGATGCCGGCAACCTCGACCGCTGCGATGACGGCATCGTCTTCACCGACAACTTCGACGACCCCTTCCTGAACCAGCCCGACGTGGTCGGCATCGGGGTGGCCATCGGCAACGTCGCCGCCCATGAGGCCGGACACCTGCTCGGTCTGAATCACGTCGCCGACATCCTAGACCTCATGGACACCACCGGTTCGGCGAGCACCCTGCTGGCTGACCAGACGTTTCAGACCTCGCCGTTGAGCACGTCCATCTTCCCGATCGGAAACCAGAACGCGCCGGCCATTCTGAACCGCATCATCCCACCGCCGCCGTAATTCGATTCACACCACAACGGACAACGCGGATCGAGTCGAGCCGCGAGCGCGGCCAAATGGTCCCCGTGCGATGTCACGGAGCGCCGCGCATAACGGGCCCTCATCCGTGATTGGTGACCGCTCCCACACGGTCGCGGCTCTGATCAGACAAAATCTGGCGATGAAGGGAAAGTTGGCGGTTTGGATCAAACAGATCAAGGCTACTGTTCCAAGGCCCGGACCGCCGACTTGCCGCTTTCCAACCCGACGAAGCTGAAGAACCGGTCCTGCGGCAGCCTCGGAATCGAAAACAGTCTCGCCCGAAGCAGGGCCTCGTCATAGCGCTGGCGCTCGTCCAGGGCGCGGCGCGTCCTGGGCGCTTTCGTTGGATCCAGCTCCGCCCCCCGAACGATGCCGCGAGGGGTTGACGGCGTGGGGGTCGGCGTCGATGCCGCGGCGTCCTCTTCCGCCTCGTCGGCGGCAGGAGCGTTAGTAGAGCTGTCCGCCTCGTCTTCCTCGGTGCTCGAGTCCTCGTCCTCCGCGGGGGGTGCGGCTTCCTCGTCCGACCCGTTGGTTTCGGCGTCGGCCGAGTCGTCCGCCTCGTCGGAGTCTTCAGCGGGGGAATCGGCATCTTCTTCCGTGCCGTCGGACTCGGCGTCGTCGGTATCCTTCTGCGCGTTGGTGTCGGCGTCCTCGGTCTCATCCTGGACCGCGTCATCCATGGCCGACTCCTCCTCGGTTGCGGCCTCCTCTTCAGACGCCGCGGGCTGCTCACCAAGGCCGGTCGTCTGAACCGCCGGAGAAGTAAGCGACGCCGCAGGCTCGAGCCCGACGACGACATAGTCGGTCAGGGCATCCACGGAATCGACTACGGTGCCTCCATAACGCTCGATCAGGGCGGCGACGGCGTCCGCGCCGCGAATGTCCGCCTGCCCGTCGAAGTCGATGTCGAATTGTCCTACCACGCAAAATCGCTGCGTCTTCGATCGATTCCGGCTGAGGACGATATTGCCGACCACATCGCCCTCGAGGATAGGTGCGTCAGGAGAGGGCGGCGTCGTGACCCGGCATTCCGCGGTGCGCTGGCCGACGCTCACCACTTCCAGATTCGCCTTGCCGCGACCATCGGCCGGAATACGCTCGTCCGCCGAATAAACGCTGAAGGTGACGCCCAGGCGAACATTGTCGTCGCGGCCCAGGTCGATATGCACGAGCGAATCGCCGGGCAAGGCTCGCAGCACGCGGCCCACGCCGCTCCGGGCCACGGCCAATTCCTGGGCCCCCTCCGCCCCCGGTCCGCGCAGTTCGGCCAGCGCCGTTCGCTGCTCGTCGAGGAGCCTGTCGCGCTGGTTCAACTCCGCGGCGAGTTGGCGGCGGACGTCCGACTGCTCCCGACGCATGGCGTCCAGGGCATCCTGCTTGGCGCTGATCTGGCTGGCCAGGGCCTGGGTCTCGGCGGACTTCAGCCGCTCGAACTCCGTCTTGGCCCCTTGCAGGTCGTCCACTTTCGCCCGCAGAGTCGCGAGGTCGGCGCCGAACTTGTTCTGCAACTCCTTGTTGGCCGCTGAGGCAGCGTCGAGATCGGCATGGGCCTGTCTGAGGTCCGATTCCGTCTTCTGCTTGGCCTCCTGTTCGCCCAGATAGAGCGCGTACAACGCTTCGATCGCGCTGGACGATCCGGCCGTGGAGGTGAATTCACCCGGACTGGGGACCCTCTGATCCTTGCGGATCTTGGCCAGGGTCTGCTCGAGCTTCGCGAGGGCGGCCTGGGGCGCGTCGTTGGGGTTCCCGGCGATGGAGCCGGAGGCCAGGCTGATGCCCTTGAGCATCTCCCCGACCAGGGTCTTGCCGGCCCCGCCGGAGTCTGGAAACATCTGCTTGGCGGAGGACTCGTCGTTGCCGCGGGCCAGCCTGTCGCGGGCCGCGACGGCCTGCTCGGCGGTGGTCCGAAGCTGTTCCTGGAGGGTGATGAGCCAGATGAGAACGCCCAGAAGCGCGACGGCGACGATGATCGACACGATCATCCCGATCGTCGCCGCGTTGGATCCGCCGCGTTGCTTTGGCGCTGCACCCGCCATGAACCACTCCTCGTGACACGCCCCGGTCGCCGCCGCCCTCCATCATCGGCGCACGGCAGGGCGCATCTGGCTATTCACGCTTCTTGGTGCTTCGCTTTTCGGGGTGGGCACCGTCCGGTATGACCAAGCGGTCTGCTGACGACACGAAGCACACATAAGTATCTGCGAACCAAACACAAATGTCAACGTCGGCGGCGCTCGACACGCGGCTCAGGCCCTCCCAATCGTCCGGTCCGCGAATCACAGCCTCCCTCCGCCGCCGCCCGCCCACTTATTGGCCCGCAGGCGCGACGCCAACCGGCCTCGCTTGACAGCCCGCCGACCGCCGAGGACAAACCCAGCGAGCACAAGCGGATGGGTTCCAAGAGCCTTTACCTGATCGACGGCCACGCCCAAATCTATCGCGCCTATTACGCGCCCTTTCAGGCCCTCACCTCTCCGACCGGCGAGCCGACCCGGGCCATCCACGTCTTCATGCAGATGCTCCTCGGCCTGCTTCGCGACCGTCGGCCCGACTATCTCGTGATGGTCATGGACGTCGGCGACGAGTCCGTCTTTCGAGTCGAGATCGATTCCACCTACAAGGAAAAACGCGAGCCCATGCCGGAGGACCTGCCCCCCCAGATCGACCGCATCGTCTCGATATTGGAGGCTATGCGCGTCCCGATCCTCCGTAAAAAGGGGTTCGAGGCCGACGACATCCTGGCGACCCTGTGCCGCCGCCACGCCGGCGACCTCGACGTCTTTTTGGTCAGCCGCGACAAGGACCTCGACCAACTGCTCGGGGAGCGCGTGGCCATGTACGACCCGGGCAAGGATCGGGTGATTCAGGTGGCCGACATGATCCAGGAGAAGGGCTACGGACCGGACAAGGCCGTCGAGGCCCAGATGCTCATGGGCGACAGCGTCGACAACATCAAAGGCGTTGACGGCGTCGGCCCGAAGAAGGCGGCGCAGCTCTTGGAAAAGTACGGCTGCGTCGAGGGGGTTATCGCCCACGTCAAAGAGCTGACGCCCAAGCTCCGCGAGAACGTCCTGAAGTTCGCATCGAGAAAAGACACCGTCCGCCGGCTCGTGACCCTCAAGGACGACGTCCAGATCGACTTCACCCTCGACGACGCCGACGTCCAGAAGTTCGATCCGGCCGCCACAGGGCCGATCCTCTCCGAGCTGGGCATGAACCGCATGTTGGCGCGAGTGCAGAGTCATTCCGCCGATGCCCCCGCGCCCACTGCGCCGCCTCGCCGCGAAGATGCCGCCCCGACTCCGAAATCGGAAGCCCCGGACGACGGGCTCTTCACGGCCTTCGACCCATCCCGAGGCGATTACGAATTGATCGACACCGAGACCGGCCTGGCCGCCCTGGCCAAGAAGCTCTCCTCGCTTCCGGCCTTCGCCTTCGACACCGAGACGACCGGCCTGGTCCCGGCCGCCGCGGACCTGTGCGGGATCAGCATCTCGTACGAGGCCCAGCGGGCTTGCTACATCGCGGTCCGCGGTGTCGGCCGCACGATCGACGAGGCGACCGTGGTCGGGCGCCTCAGGCCTATCTTCGAGGATGATCGAATCAAGAAGCATGGGCAGAATCTCAAGTACGACATGGTGGTATTGCGGTCGCTGGGCATCGAGGTGCGCGGAGTCGAGTTCGACTCGATGATCGCCAGCTTCGTGCTCGATCCGATGCGCGGCTCACACGGCATCGACAAGCTCGCCGAGGACTTGCTTCGCTACCGCAAGATCAAGACCCACGATCTCATCGGCAAGGGCAAGGAGCAGATCGCCTTCGACCAGGTGCCGACCGAGCGCACCTGCGAGTACGCATGCGAGGACGCCGACATCGCCTGGCGGTTGTGCGGCCATCTCGGTCGGCAGATGACTGATCCCGTGCTTTCGTCGCTGTTTCGCGAACTGGAGATGCCCCTAGTCGAGGTCCTGGCCGAGATGGAGTTCCTGGGGGTGACGATCGACTCCGAACTGCTGGCCCGGCTGAGCAACGAGATGGCCGATCGGCTCCTGGCGCTGCGCGACGAGATTCATCGCGCCGCCGGCCGCCCCTTCAACGTCGATTCCACCAAGCAGCTCGCCGAGGTGCTCTTTGACGAGCGCAAGCTGCCGGTCATCAAGCGCACCAAGACCGCGCGATCCACGGATGCCGAGGTCCTCGCGCTGCTCTCGGAGCAGACCAACGACCCGATCCCCAAGCTGGTCCTGGAGCACCGCGAACTGGCCAAGCTCAAGGGCACCTATGTCGATGCCCTACCCGAGATGGTCTCGCCGCGCACCGGCCGAATCCACCCCAGCTTCCACCAGACCGGAGCGGTCACCGGGCGGCTTTCGTGCAGCGACCCCAACCTCCAGAACATCCCCATCAGAACTCCGCTCGGGGCCCAGATCCGCCGGGCCTTCGTTCCTGGCCGCGACGGAGAGGTGCTGCTGAAGGCCGACTACTCGCAGATCGAGCTGCGCGTGCTGGCCCATTTCTCGAAGGATGAGGAGCTGGCCGCCGCCTTCCGCGCCGACCACGACATTCACGCCTTCGTCGCGGCGCAGATCGAGGGCGTCCCCATCGAACAGGTCACCCGCGAGCAGCGCGCCGGGGCCAAGACGGTGAACTTCGGGATCATCTACGGCCAGTCGGCCTTCGGCCTCGCCCGGCAGACCGGCATGTCCGTGGGTCAGGCCAAGGTCTTCATCGATCGCTATTTCGAGCGCTATCCGAAGATTCGCGGGTTTCTGGACGAATGCGTCCGCCATGCGCGGCGGCACGGCTATGTCCAGACGATCCTGGGCCGCCGCCGGCCGATCCCGGACATCAACTCGCGCAACCAGGGGATTCGCAACGCCGCCGAGCGGTTTGCGATCAACACCGTGGTGCAGGGATCCGCCGCCGATCTGATCAAAAAGGCGATGATCAACATTCATCGCCGCATCCGCGAAGAGAAGCGGCCGTCGAAGATGCTCATCCAGGTGCATGACGAACTGGTCTTCGAGGCGCCGGCCAAGTCCGTTGAAGAGGAAGCGGCCATGATCCGCGACGAGATGTCCCGGGCCATCGACCTGGACGTGCCGATCAAGGTCGACACCGCCGGCGGCCCGAACTGGCTGGACGTGGCGTAGCCCGGCCGCACCTGTCCGGCTTCGATGGAGCCTAGCGCCCTCGGCCGGTTTCACGTAACCCCGCCGCCACCGTCACCGGCCGAACTCGCGCAGCCACGCGCCCAGCGCAGAAAGCCCGTCGAACTCGTGGTCCGGCTCGTGCGTGCCGATGTCGTGGATGCGGTGGGCACGGTTGAGCCACCCGCTGCGGAGGCCTGCGACGATCGCCCCACCCACGTCGCTGTGGAGCGAGTCGCCCACGTGGATCACCCGCTCCCGCCGCCAGCCCGTTCGCGACAGGGCCATCTCGAAGATCGCCCGATCCGGCTTGTACGACCGGGCGTCCTCGGAAGTCACCAGCGCCTCCACCTGAAGCCCGTGCATCTTCAAGGCCACCTCGGCGTCGGCCCGATCGGCGTTGGAGACGATGCACAGGGGATAGCGAACGGATGCGAAGAAGTCGCTGGCGTCATCCTGGAGCGGCGGGTTCCGCCAATACTCACGCAGCCTTCGCGAATAGGCCACGGCATCGACCTCGACCCCGAGCAGGGCCATCGTGTCGCGCAGCGTCTCCACCTCGATGTCGAAGAGGGTGACGAAGCCCTCGCCGCTGCGAAAGTCCAGCGAATGAAAGAATCGCTCTCCCCAGGTGATGCTCAACTCGTGGGTGGAGATCGAAAGGCCGGTCTCCCGGATGATCGACTCGCAGACCGCCTCCACGGCCTGTCGATCGCCGGCGGTGAGCGTGCCGTACAAGTCGAGGAAGATGCCGTCGAGTTCCACGTCAATGACATTAGATTGGCCCACCCGGCGTTGCAAGCCAGGAGGGCAGTTTCCAAGCCGGGAGTACGAGCAGCCGCGCGGCCTGAAGGCTACGGCTCAATGTCGATCGGAAACAGCCCCTACGAGTCCGAAGGATGAGTGGACAGCAAACTACTTGCCGACGCAGAACCGAGCAAAGATGCGCCCGAGCAGGTCTTCCGTCTGGTCCTGACCGGCGAGGACCGCCAGCGCTCCGGCCGCCTCCCGAAGCTCCGCGGCCACGAGGTCCGCGTCCCCAAGTGTGTCCCCGCCCGCCTCAGCCAGGTCGAGGGCCCGTCGGCAGGCGGCGATGGCCCGATCGAGCGATTGGCGGTGCTCGGCGACCAGGGCGATGGGCGCGTCGCAATTGTCCGCGGGCCTGTCGCGCAACGCGTCCGCGATTCGTTCCTTGAGCTGCTCGCAGCCCTCGCCGGTCAGGGCGCTGGTGAAGCAAACCGACGCTGCGGATTCGTCGGCCAATCGAGCCATGACGCTACGCTGGGCATCCTCTCCGATGAGGTCACGCTTGTTAAACACAAGAATGATCGGCGCCTTCTCGTCGACCGACGGAGGCTGCCGTAAGACCGGCGCGACGGCGTCCATTGTCTCCAGGATGAGGTCGGCGTCTTGCACCGCGCGCCTCGCCGCCTGCTGGGCCTGGGCGTCCAGCTCGTCCGCGGCATCGCCAAGCCCCGCCACGTCGATCAGCAAACACTCCAGCTCACCGACGGCCAGTGGAGCGCTGATCACGTCGCGCGTGGTGCCGGCCATCGGCGTGCAGATCACCCGGTCAAGACCGGTGAGACGATTGAGCAGGCTGGACTTGCCGACGTTTGGCGGGCCGCGAAAAACCACGCGCGGCAGCTCTCCCCATCGTTCGGCGCGAACCCCTGCCGCCGAAGTGGCTTCGAGCGATTCCAGAAGCCGGGCAAGCTGTCGATGAAGCTCCGCCGGGGTGATGAACTCGATCGGCTCGTCGGCGAAGTCCAGCGCCCCCTCTACGAGCGAGAGCAGATCGGCCAGCTCCTCCCGCGCCTGCTTAGCCCTCGCGGATAGCGCGCCGTGGAGCAGTCGCTCGGCCGCTTCCAACTGCCGGTCCGATCGCGCGGCGATCATCCCGGCGATCCCGTGCACCTGCGTGATGTCCAATGCCCCCGCCAAAAAGGCCCGCGCGGTGAACTCGCCCGGCTCGGCCTTCCTCGCCCCCGCGGCCAGACACGTCTCGACCAGAAGCCCCAACACCGCCGGCGCGCCGATGAGATGCAGCTCAACCACGTCCTGCCGGGTGTAGCTTCTCGGGCCGCGAAAGAGATAGACCGCGCCAGGCAGGCTCGACGGGCCGAGTCGAATCCGCCCCGACAGGTAGCGGTTCGTGGCTATCTCGGCGAGGCGGCAACCCGTCGGACCGGCGAACAAGCCATCGGCGATCCGGACCGCCGTCGGTCCCGAAAGCCTAACGATTCCTCGCGGGGCCGCGCCGGGCGGGGAACTCACCGCGACGATCGTGTCCTCGATGTTCATGCCGGGCATGCGTCAGGGAAAGGAGTGGCTCAATTGCTCCTCGGCGGCCTTCCATCGCCCCTTGGCCGCGGCGGACTGCGGCTCGGCGAGCGGAAGCCCGTGAGGCTGGGACCGACCCTCCTCGTCCACGGTGCAAAACAAAAACGTGCCGGTCATGATCGGCTTGGGGTCGTGTTTGGGCTGGAGCTTTCGCCCGTCCACGCGGATGCCGATCGTAGTCTCGCCGACGTAGTCCACACGGCCGGTGAACTCGACGATGTCGCCCAGCCTCGCCGGGGCGCGCATCGACAGGCTGCGGATGGACATGAACACGATCGGACGCGCATCCTCGAAGCAATTCTGTGCGGTGATGTAGGCCATCTGCACCGACCACTCGACGCATCGCCCGCCGTACAGCGTTTGGTGGTGGTTGAGGTCCTCGCCCTTGACCAGGTGCGTGGTGGAGATCGACCGATACTGCTGCTTCTCCGACACCGTCGAGACCCTTGGTGAACGCGGTCGCCGCGCTGGCCGCCGCATCGCATCGACCGGCAGTATACCCCGACGCCCGCGGCCCGTCACCGCGCGGCTTGCCAGAGGCCGAGCCAGTCGGCGACGGTCAGTTCCTCCGGCCGCGGCGATGAGTGCAGGTCGAGTCGATCGAGGCCGGCGAGCACCCTCGCTCGCGCTTCATGCCGCTCAGCCAAGTGCGACATGGTCTTGCGGCGGTGTAGGAAGAATCCGCGAACGAAGGCCGCAAATGCCGGCGGATCGTCCACAACACGCCGGTCGGGCGGCAAGAGGTCGAGGCGGAGCATCGTCGATTCGACCTTCGGCGGCGGCCAGAATGCTCGCGGAGGGACTTTTCGAATGCGTTGAACATCGGCCAGCGCCTGCACGACGATGCTGACCGCACCGTAGGCCGGGGACTTGGCCTTGGCCATGAAGCGATCGGCGACCTCGCTCTGCACGGTGAAGCACATCCGGACCGGCGGCGTGGGCCGGAGGAGCAGATTGGTCACCAGCGGCGTGGCGATGTCGTAGGGAAGATTGGCGACCAGTTTGAGGCGCCGGCCGGGAGTTGCTCGGGCCTGCGCCATGGCGTCTTCGAGGACCGGGGCGATCGTCGACTTGTTGAGCAAGGCGTCTACGCGGAACAGCGTGACATTACTGGAGCGAGCCAGCGCCTGCGCGGCGATGGCGTGAAGCTTCTCATCCACCTCGGCCGCGATCACCCGGCCGGCCGACCGCGCGAGCAGGGCGGTCAGGCTCCCGGTTCCCGCCCCCACCTCGAGCGCGCAGTCATCGGCCGAGAGGTCCGCCGCCTCGACCAGTTTCTCCATGAGGTTGCGATCGATCAGGAAGTGTTGGCCGAACCGCCTGCGAGGAGCGGCGCCGGCCGCGTCGAGCAGATCCCGCAAGGCCGTCTGGGTTTGAAAGCCCTCGCTCTGAGAATCCAACGACGACACCAATCCTCCGCCGCGGACTGAGTCCAGGTGGTCCCCGGGATCGTATAACCTCGCTCGGCCGAAGCTCGGCCATTATAATGCCCCGCGCCGAGCCCGGCTGATGCGCGCCGCCCCGGGGTACTGGTACAGTTTGATGGGGCACAGCCGCCCCCGGCTGTGTTCTCCTCGCAAACTGTACCAGTACCCGCCCCGGCGAGCGCAGGGCAGGAGACGCGGATGAAATCCCACGAGGTGCTGCGCGAGGCGGCCGATCGCGTCGGCGTCAAGGCCCTGGCCGGACGCCTGAGGCTTAGCCCCGCCCTCATTTACAAATGGTGTGAGGAGGCTGACCCGAACGACCCCGACGCCAGTGGAACGCGAAACCCGCTCGATCGGCTGCGCGACATCGTTCAGTGCACCGGCCACGTCGGCGTCGTCTCCTGGCTATGCCACGAGGCCGGCGGCTTCTTTGTGCACAACCCGGACACGGCCTGCAAGAACATTGACGTGGACCTCCTGCAATCGACGCAGCACTTGGTGCTGGCTTTCAGCGAGCTGCTCAACGAGGTGAGCGAGGCCGTGGCCGATGATGGGGCCATCGAGCCGACCGAGGCCGAGCGGATCAGGCAGGAGTGGGAGCGCCTCAAGACCACGGCCGAGTCCTTCGTGGTGGCCTGCGAGCGCGGCGTCTACCACGTAAAGCCGCGGAAAGGGTGATCCCGTTGCCGCACGGCCCGCGATCGACACATTCGCTGCGGCCGATCATCCTCGCGGCCGGCCTATTCGTGGCCGCGCTGCCTGCGGCATGTACGCAGGCCGAGCGGTCCGACCACGATCGCCGGTCGATGTCCTTTTCGTCCGGCCAGTACAGCCAGGGATACAAGAACGGCATGCGCGAGGCGAAACAGGCATGGTTCGACGATCATGCCGGCTGGATGTGGCTGTGGATGATGGACCAGGAGTACCGCGACGGCTACGAGCGCGGCTGGGCCGACGGTCGGAGAACCCTGGACCTCGACGAGAAACAGCGGGATGCCCAGCGCAATCAGCAGATAGACCCCCTGGACGAACAATCCAATTCAGGAAAGCGAGGCGGAGATGAAGATCAGCGTGGATGAGAAGGGCGGCGTCGCCGTGGTGAAACTCTCCGGCTCGCTCACCGGCGGCGACGAGGGGTGGCACGGACGGGTCACCGAACTGGTGGACCAACCGAGCGCCAAGGTCGTGCTGGAGATGGCCGAGGTTGATTACATCAGTTCGGCCGGCCTCGGCGAACTGGTAAAGCTCACCGCCCTGGCCAACACCCAGGGCTCGCGGGTCGTCCTCGCCGCCCCGACGCCGTTCGTTGCCGGCGTGCTGAAGACCACGCGGCTGGACCGCTTCTTCGACATCTGCCCCGACGTCGATTCGGCCCTCACCAAGTTGAAGTGATCGCCCGCACGACCGCTAACCGCGCACCGCCTTCACTTCCGCCGTCAGCAGGGGCACGAAGGTGAACAGGTCCGCGACCACTCCATAGTCGGCGACCTTGAAGATCGGAGCCTCGGGGTCGGTGTTGATGGCCACGATGCGCCGGCTGCCGCGCATGCCGGCCAGGTGCTGAATCGCCCCGCTGATGCCGCAGGCGATATAGAGCTGCGGGGTCACGGTCTTGCCGGTCAAGCCGACTTGGCGAGAGTGCGGCTGATAGCCGGCGTCGCAGGCGGCCCGGCTGGCGCCGATCGCGCCGTCCAGCGCATGGGCCAGCTCGGCGATGATCTTGAAGTTCTCCTCGCTCTTCAGGCTGCGGCCGCCGCTGACCACGATGGCCGCCTCGGTGACGTCCTTTTCCGCCCCGCCGGTGCGAACGATCTCCTGGGTGGTCTGCCCCTGGTCTGCGGGATCGGGAGCGAAGGCCGTCTCCACGCGCTCGGCCTTGGGGCCTGCCCCGGTCGGCGCGGCGAATGTGTTCGGTCGGATCGAGGCCATCTGCAACTTCGCGGGATTGAAATGCACGCGACTGGCGGCCTTGCCGTTGAAGATCGGACGGGTGACCAGAAGCGCGCCTGAGCCGTCGATGTCCAGGGCCGTGCAGTCGGTCGCCAATCCAGCGCCCAGCCTGACGGCAACGCGCGGCGCGAGGTCGCGCCCCATGAATGAGGCCGCCAAGAGGACCATCTGCGGATCGGCCTTGCGGATCAGCTCCGCCAGTGTCCGCGAGTAGGTCATGGCATTGTATTTCTCCAGAGGTTCGGCGTCGGCCAAGTGAATGACCGCCGCGCCCGCCTGGTCCAGTTTCTCGGCGCACGCCGCGAGCCCATGCCCCACGAGCCCTGCGGCAACCTTCCCGCCGGTCTTGGCGGCGAGTTCGCGCCCCGCGGTAATGCACTGCAAAGCCGCCGGCAGGATGACGCCGCCTCGTTGTTCGATAAATACAAAAACGTCCTTGGTCATGATTTCACAGCTCCGGGTTGTCCATCATGGCCGGGTTATGATAAGGATTGGCGGCAGGCGGCGGAAGTGCCGTGAACGGGTTGGGACGACCGGCGAAATCGCGCGGAGGTGTGCGGTGCAGGACGACACGACGACCGTGGGACAGTTGCGGCAGATGGTCCGACGCTTCGTGGACGAGCGCGATTGGCGGCAGTTCCACGACCTGAAAAACCTCTCCATGGCCATCGCCACGGAGGCCGCCGAATTGATGGAGCATTTCCGCTGGCGGACGCCGGAGGAGGCCCGGCGCGAGGCCCTCTCGGCTGAGGCGGCCGACGAGATTCGCGACGAGGTCGCCGACGTGGTCTGTTTCGTGCTCAGCTTCGCCAATGCCATGGAACTCGACGTCGCCTCGGCCCTGTCGAGCAAGATGGCCAAGAACGAGAGCAAATATCCCCGGGACCGATTCCGCGGGACTTGGAAGGGATGATCGCCCCGGTCCGTCAGCCCTCGGCGGCGTATAGATCGCGGAGGTTATCGTCTTCCACCGCCGCAGCGGCCGGACCCTGCGCGGAGCACGCTTCGCTCGGCCCCTGACCAAGCGGCGGCTGGCACGCGCCGATGAGTTCTCGAATCGACCTCAACCCCAACCGCGCCAAGTAGGCGGTCAGCCCCTCGATGATGCGGATCGGCGTCGTCGGATCGACGTAAAGTGCTGTTCCCACCGAGACAGCCGTCGCTCCGGCAAGGATGAATTCGGCCGCGTCCCGCCAGGTGCGAATCCCGCCAAGGCCGATGATCGGCACGCCGGAATCCCTGGCCACCTCGCGATAAACCTTGTGGACCAGGTGAACGGCCATGGGCCGGATCGCCGGACCGCTCAACCCCCCGGAGCCGTTGGCCAACACCGGCCGACGGGTCTCGACGTCGATGACCATGCCCAGGAAGGTGTTCACCATTGAAAGGGCATCGGCGCCGGCACCGATCGCCGCCCTGGCCATGGCGCTGATGTCGGTGACGTTGGGTGACAGCTTGACGATCAGGACGCCCCGCTGCACAACCGGCCGCACCGCCAGGACGAGCTGCCGTAAGAGTCTCGGGGCCGTGCCGAACATGAGGCCATCGGCGACGTTCGGGCAAGAGACGTTGAGTTCGACGCCGGCGATCTCCGGGGCGGCATCGACTCGCCGACAGACCTCCACGTAGTCCTCGATGCTGTGGCCGGCGACGTTGACGAAGACGGCGGCGCCCAGGCCGGCGATCTCCGGCACCTTCTTGGCCATGAACTCGTCGAGCCCAACGTTCGCCAGGCCGATGGCGTTGAGCATTCCCCCCGGGGTCTCGACGATCCGTTGTGGTGTGTTGCCGGGGCGAGGCTTGACGGTGATGCTCTTGGTGGTGAAACCGCCGAGCCGCCTGAGGTCCAGGTACGGAGCGTATTCACGTCCGTAACCGCAGGTTCCTGAGGCGGTGAGGACCGGGTTTTTGAGCGTCACCCGGCCGATCCGCACCGACAAATCGGGCGCGTCGGGATGGCCTTGGGCTCCGTCCATTCGCATCAGCCTCCGAACTCAACTTCAGTGGCGGGACCGCAAAAGTCAAGCGGCGACCGGCCGTTTGGCGAGGCAGGCTATCGCGGAGATGCTAGAATGCCTGCCGTCTCGATTGACCGCGTGGTTCGCACGAGGCGAGGATGAGCGGATGTCGCAGCGCACCCTGGAGGCGCACTACCGGCCGAACTGGAGACTGGCCCAAGCGCACGGCCTGGCCGGCTACAACTGCGGCTACGCCGAGCGGCGCGGCGGCGACTCGTTCGGCGATCACCAGCAGGCCCTGGTCTGGCGGCTGATCGGAGACACCGTCATCGACTCGACGACGGTGGTCTTGGACATCGGCAGCGGCATCGGAGGACCGGCCGGCTGGATCATGCGGCGATACCACCCCCGACGACTGATCGGCGTCGAATATCTCTGGTCAAGCGTGACCGCCGCGTCGGGCGGCAGCGGTGACTCAGGTCCGCGACCGGCGTTTCTCCAGGCCGACGCTCAGCGGCTCCCCATCGCCGACGGCTCGGTCGACGTCGTCTTCAACCTGGAGTCGGCCCTGCACTACCCCGACAAGGCCGGCTTCGTCGGCGAGTGTCGTCGCGTGCTGCGGCCGGGCGGGACGCTGTGCCTCGGCGACATCACCACCGACCACCGGCGACTATTCTCGACGCTCTCGCTGCTCAACAAGTTGCCGAGCCAGTTCAATTCAAACGTCAAGCTTTGGTCGACAGACGATTACAGGAGAGCCTTCGCGGTCGAGCGGCTGAACGTCGTTCGACACGAGGAGGCCTCGCAGCCGGTGGCCAACGCCTTGGAGGATGGACTCCTGGAAGTTCGCCGCCGCGGCTGGACGGCATCGGTAGGCTATCGCGGAAGATACCTGTTCCTGGCCATTCTTGCCCGACTTCTGCGCCGACGCAACCTCAAGTACGACCTCTTCTTGGTCCGCCGCCCGGCGTGATGCTCGCCGCCGCATCGCCGATAACCAATCGCAACTTTTCTCGAATAACGCGGCCCTTCAGGAAGCGCAACTCCCGAGATCGAATCGCGGCGCGGATCTCCCCTGCCCGGATGGGGTCCGAACTAAGCCTAGACCCTCACCGCGCCGATGGGCCATACATAGTCTGCCGTGAGGACGCTCGTGAGGGGCCATCCGCGAATCCTGGATATTTTACGGGGCGTTGAGGACACGGCCGCCGACCACGCGCTCGTGGCCGGGCTGCTCCACGTCGATCCGACCACCCAGGGACGCATCGTCGAGATTCTCCTGCAACGGGCGTCCGACGCCGGCCTGACCGCACTGCCGGAAGTGTTCGATCAACTGGAGCTTCCGACTCGCCGGACGATCATCGCGAACACGGCGCGGCTGTTCTCCGCCTTGCGCTCCAGCATTCGCAGCCCCAACGCTCAGACGCGATTCAGCACGTTGAAGATCATTCGCGAGAGCGGCAACCCGCGCCTCGCCTACCTCGCCGCCCTGGCGGTGCGCGACGGGGCCGCGAAGATCAGGGCCGAGGCGGCCTCCACCCTGCTGCACCTGGCAAGGGTTCATCAGAGCGAAGTCTCGCAGACGACGGAATCCCTGCAAGATACGACTGGCGCTGAGGCGGACCTGGCGCGGACGGCGGCGGCGACGATCCGGCTCCTGTGCGAGGAACGAAAGTTCCTGCTCGATGCGATCCGCGAGGGGCTGGATTGCTTCGAAAGCCACCATCGGCCGGAAGTGCTTGAGGCGGCGATGATCTTCGCCAATGAACTCGAGGGGGTGCTGTTCCACAACAACACCCTCAAGAGAGGCAAGCTCACCCATGCCATGCTCGACATCCTTGGCACGGCCCCGGCCCAGCGGTTCGTCGCTTTCGTGTACGTGGCAATGCGCTATCCTGAATTGCGGCGGAGGATCGTCTCCATTATCTCCGAGTACCGCAATCAGCAGTTCTTCGCGGAGTTCATTCGCTACCACTGGCTGGCCCTCGATCCTCAGATCTCCCGCACCCTCATCGCCATCAAGCGGCTCGCCTGGTTCGGCGACGGTTTCGAGCCCGCCTTCTCCCTCCCGCCGGACGTGGCCGGTAAGGCCCCGTCATGGGTCATGGCCTTGGGCCTTCCAATGGAGCAGAAAATCGCGATCCTGCTGAACTTCATCCTCATCGATCAGCCGGAGGCCAATCGTGCCGCGGTATGGGCCCTCGCCCGCCTGGACAACCCCGCCGGCACCATGGCCCTCCAAAGCGCCGTGGACCACGAGGACACGGTTGTCCGGCAAATCGCGGAGCGGGCCATCAGATTCCGCGAGCGCCGTGATCGGCGGCTGACCGAAGTCGTCCAGCGTGGCCGCTCAAAGGAGTGGTCCAGCCTGCTCAACGTGGCCGGCCTCAGCGAGGAGTTCGACGACTTGTGGCAGCACTTCGATCGCCTTCAGCCGGCGCAGGCCAAGCTCGCCGGCCCTCAGGTGCTCGAGTACGTACAAGGCTTCGCGATCCAGATTCAGAGTAAGCTGCTCGACCCCAATCCGGTCGAGAGGCTCCGGGCACTGCGGCTGCTCGGCGCCTTTCACGTGACCGACCGATTCAGCAAGGACGTCTTTAACCTCGCCAACGACCGGGTCCCGGAGGTGCGGGCCGCGGCCATGAAGGCCCTGACCCACATCGCCGATCTCACCAGCCGCCGCATCCTCGAGCGCGCAACCCTCAACGAAATACCGCTCGTCCAGGCCGCCGCCATCGAGGCCCTGGACCAAACGGGTTGGCTAAGAAACGCCGACCTGCTTACCCCCATGACCGACAGCCAGGACGCAAGCGTTCGGGCCGCCGCCGTTCGGGCCCTCTTGCGGCTGCGGGCTCCACAGGGGGCGGTGAGCCTGGTGGCGATGCTGAAGGAATCGAGCATCGAGCATCGCTGCTCCGCCCTTTGGATCGTCGATCAACTCCGCCTCACCGCCATCGCGCCGCGGATCGCCGAAATCGCTCAGAAAGACCCCGATCCCCGAATCGCCCGGACCGCCCAACAGGTCCTGCGGCGACTTGAACGACACAAATCGGCCGAACCCGTCGAGAAGCAGGCGGTCGCAAAGGTGCCCTCATGACGCCGACGGCCTCACTTCTTGCCCAGACCGAGATGCTCAACCGGATCAGGGGCGTCCGCGAAGGGTTCAGGCACCAACCCTCCTACACCTGGGAATCCGGCACGTTCTTTTGGTTCCTTGGCGCGCTGGCCGTTGGCCTGTTGGGCCTGTTGATCTTGATGAGATGGAAGCGCCAGAACGGCAGCGCGCAGGCGGCCAAGGCCTCGCCCGTCGGGCTGGTCAATGCCGCCCTCAAAGAGCTGGGGGTCGGCCTGGGTGATCGCATCCTGGTCTGGCGCCTGGCCCGGAGGTCCCGTCTCCCGCAGCCGGCGGTCATGTTCTTCAGCCCCGCCCTATTCGACCGCTATTCCCGAGCCTGGGTCAACCGGCTCATGACGCGGCCGTTGCGTCACTACGTCCTCGCCCGCCTCGACGGCGTCGCCGCCCTTGCCTTCGTCTCCGAAGACGCGGCCTGACAGCAACGGGACGGCGCGATCATCGAAAAACAATTCATGCGCCACCCCCTTCTGGGGCTGTCTCATTCTCCGACCGTCGATACAATCCGCCCCCGACTCGAGGCCGCAACCTCGGTCGTTCATTGTCGGCGCCGATCCCATCGCGAGTACCAGCATGCTCGGTGAATTGCTGCTTCCGGAGATCGAGGAGATGATCGAACGGCGCGACTTCGCCGGGTTGCGCGAGGCCCTATCCGGGCTGCCCGTCGCGGACGTCGCCGACGTGTTTTGCGATCTGCCGCCCGAAAGCGTCGCCGTGCTCTTCAGGATTCTTCCCCGCGACAAGGCCACGGAGGTGTTCGCCTATCTACCGGTGGAGGTTCAAGAGCCGCTCCTGCGAGCAATGGGACAGGAGCAGGTCGCCGCGGTCCTCAACGACATGGCCCCCGACGACCGCACGGCCCTGCTCGAGGAGATCCCGGGCGAGGCCGCGCAGCGCCTCATGGGTCTCCTATCTCCCGACGAGCGCAAGCTGGCGTCCACGCTGCTCGGATACCCGGAGGAATCCATCGGCCGCCGGATGACGCCCGACTATGTGGCCATCCGCCAGGACTGGACCCTCTCGCACGTCTTCTCCCATCTTCGGCACGTCGGCCGAGACAAGGAAACGTTGAACGTCCTCTACGTGACCGATGAGAAGGGACACTTGATCGACGACATCCTCCTGCGCTCGGTCGTGCTGGCCGACCCGAACGCCAAGGTGTCCGATCTGATGGACGGCAAGTACGTCTATCTGCATGCCAACGACGACCAGGAGGAGGCGGTCCGGGCCTTCAAGAAATACGACCGCACCGCCCTGCCCGTTGTGGATTCCACCAACACCCTGGTGGGCATCGTCACGGTGGACGACGTGCTGGACGTCGCCGAGGCCGAGGAGACGGAGGACGTTCATAAGATGGCCGCCGTGCAGGCCCTCGACGAGCCCTACCTGGATGTCACCGCGATGACCATGGTCCGCAAGCGCGTGCCCTGGCTGATGCTGCTCTTCTGCGGCGAGCTGCTCACGATCACCGCCATGCATCGCTTCGAGGCCACGCTGGAGCGGGTCGTCATTCTCGCCCTGTTCATCCCGCTCATCATCAGCAGCGGAGGCAACTCCGGCTCGCAGGCGGCCTCGCTGGTCATCCGCGCCCTAGCCATCGGCGAACTCACCCTCAAGGACTGGTGGCGCGTCATGCGCCGGGAGTTGCTTTCGGGGCTGGTGTTCGGATCGGTGCTCGGCATTTCGGCGTTTACGGTGGCCTTACTCTTCGGCCTCTATCGCGCGCCGCATGGACATGAGGTCGACCAGAATGCCGCCCTGGTGGCCTTCGTCGTCGGCACGGCGCTGGTCGGCGTCGTGTTGTTCGGGACGCTCGCCGGCTCGATGCTGCCGATTGTCCTCAAGCGGCTCGGCCTCGACCCGGCCGTCTCCTCCACCCCCTTCGTGGCCACCCTCGTGGACGTGACCGGTGTGATGATCTACTTCGCGACCGCCGTCATTATTCTGACCGGCCATCTGCTGTAAGGGTTGTTTGTTCCAATGCGGCATCGAGCCGCGGCCGAGGGCCTCGTTTAGCCGGCGGGCTTGCCCGCCGGTGCATGGAAACGCACGTCCCATCGGCCACTCAATTGGGAACCGCTATAATCAATACACCCGGTTCTTAAACCAGCTCTTGAGAGCGGTTCCCAATTCAGCGGATGACTGCCTGCTACGAAGAAAGTCCAGGGCAGGCCTGCTCTGGGCCTTGGTAATCGGGCGCGCATCGTCAAGTGAATCGGGAATCGCTGTAGGCTGCGGCGGGCCATCCACACGGACCCTGCATGGGCGCCTATGCCGGCTCGCGCTGTCTGTTTTCCCCGTTCAGGGCGGCGCGCCGTGCCGCGCTTCGATGCCTCAGGTATTCGACGATCATCGGCAGAACGGAGATGAAGATGATCGCCAGGATCACCAGCTCGAAGTGCTCCTTGACGAACGGGAGGTTACCGAAGAAATAGCCGGCCGATAGGCAGATGGCCACCCAGCCCACCCCCCCGATCACGTTATAGGCGATGAACTTCGAGTAGGTCATGGTCCCGATGCCGGCGACGAAGGGCGCGAAGGTGCGCACGATGGGCACGAATCGAGCGATGATGATCGTCTTGCCGCCGTACTTCTCGTAGAACGCGTGGGTCTTGTCCAGGTATTGCTTCTTGAAGATGCGCGAATCCGGATTCCTGAGCACCTTGGGCCCCAGGAACTTTCCGATCGCGTAGTTCACGGTATCGCCCACCACCGCCGAGACCGAGAGCAAGAAAAAGAGCAGCCAGATGCTCAACGACCCTTTCGCCGACATCGCTCCCGCCGCGAACAACAGCGAGTCGCCGGGCAAAAACGGCGTGACCACCAGGCCCGTCTCGCAAAAAACGATCAAAAAGAGAATTCCGTAGGTCCATCCGCCGTAGTTGCGGCAGACGTCGTCGAGATGGACGTCCAGGTGCAGGAAGACGTCGGCGATCCAGTTGAGGAATTCCATGTCCGCTTCCGTGTCAACGACGCGACGGGTCGGAGGATGATAGGGCCGGCTCACGGCCTGGCATAGACCGCGCCGCACCTCCAGGCGAGACCTGGCGGAGTTGTCGATCGACCCAGCGGCGGGCCCGGTCGCGCGTCGGGTATTGCACGGCCAGCGCGGCGGTCAGCAACCCGCCGACCACCATCGGCCAATAGCGGCCTTCGACCCAGGCGGCGACGAAGCACAACAGCCCCCCGCCCTCCAATAAAGCCGCCACCACGATCGTCTTGCTCACCAGCAGCCCGATCACCGCCGACTCGGCTTGTGACGCGGACGCAACCCGGTTCGCGCGATCCGCTCCAGGTCCGCCGGCCGGCGTCTCGGCCGAAAGCCGCCGGAGGCCCGACTTGACCGCCAGCGAACCGAGCGTCGGCGCGAGCCAGAGCGACACCACCCCGAACGCGCAGGCGAAATAGGACATCACCGAGCCTCGACCTTCGACCGCGCCGCCTGCGGCGCTCGGCACGATCATGGCAAAGACTGCAAACCCAACCAGGCCGGCCAACAGCGCTCCCACCACGACCGAGAGCAAGCGCACGCCGGCGTCAAACCCCATCGTGCACTGAACGGGCTCAGTCATGTCGGCGACTCCTTGCTTTGAAATCGGGTATCAGGGGCTCGGGAGGAGACCCGCCACTCGAGGGCGGCCGATCCGCCGCTCAATCCCCCACGAGCTGGACCACTACCTCGCGCGTCCGCGGCCGGGTGTCGAAGTCGATCAGGACGATCTGCTGCCATTGCCCGAGCGTCGGCCTTCGCCCCGAGATCGGCACCGTCAAGCTGGGACCGAGCAGCGAGGCCCTGACGTGGGCGTGGCCGTTGTCGTCGTGCCAGGTGGCTTCGTGCTCGTAGTAGGCGTCTTCTGGGGCGATCTTGCCGAAATAGTGCTTCAGGTCGTGCTGAACCAAACCCGGCTCGAACTCGGTGGTGGTGATGCCCGCGGTCGACCCGACGACGAAGACCGTGGCCAGGCCGTTTGTGATCTTCGCAGTCTGGAGCACATCCACGAGACTCGGCGTCAGGTCGAGCACCTGACTGTCGCCGCGGGTCTCCACCCGAATCTTTTTCGTCTCCACCGCCATCGTCGGTTGGTTTGATACCTGACGCCGGCCTCCCGGGCAACCCATGCCTCATGAATGGCCAGCCCCGTCCTACGAGGACTTCTCCGCGGCATTCAGGACGGCCTCCACAGCGGCGACCGCGGGGGCGATCGTGCCCTCGGAGAAGTCGAAGCGTACGCCGGCCGCGGCGAACAGTTCCGGCAAGGGCTTGCGTCCGCCGAGCGCCAGGCCGCGACGATATGCTCCGATGGCCCCGTCCCGATCCGCAAGCGAATTCATCCACACGCCCAAGGCCCCAAGCTGGGCGATGCCATACTCGACGTAATAAAACGGGACCGTGAACGGATGGCCCTTGCGGTGCCATGCGAAGGCCAGGGCATCCTCATGACCGGAGAAGTCCACCCAATCGGCGAAGCGGCGGTTGAGCGCCTGCCAGTGCGCACGACGCTCTTCGCGCCGGTGGTCCGGGTGGGTGTAGGCCCAGTGTTGTAGCTGATCGATCGTCGCCATGTAGGGAAAGAAGCAGAGAACGCCCTCCAGGTGTTCCTGCCAGGCCCGCGCCGCGTCAGGCGGCTCGTAGAATACATCGAGGTGCGCGCCGGCGATCATCTCCATGCCCATCGAGGCCACCTCGGCAAACTCGATCGGGGCGTCGCGGAGAAACGTGATGTCCTCGTCCCTGGCCGCGAAGGCATGAAAGGCGTGGCCGCCCTCGTGAAGCAGCGTCTGCACGTCATCATGGGTGCCTACGGCGTTCATGAAGATGAACGGCACGCGGCGTCCCTTGAAATCCATCATGTAGCCGCCGGGCGCCTTTCCCTTGCGGCTCTCCAGGTCCAATAGACCCGCCGCCCGCATCCGGCTGAATTGCGCCCCCAGCGCCGCGTCCACGCTGCCGAAGATGCGCTCGCAGCCGTCCAGCAGCTCGCCGGAAGTCGTGAAGGGAGTGAGCGGCTCGCGGCCACGCGGATCGACCGCCATGTCCCAGGGACGCAGACGATCAACCCCCAGAAGCGCCTTGCGCCGAGCCCCCAGCTCCCGCGCAGCCGGCACCAGGCGCTTGGCGATGCTCTCGGCGAAGGCCGTGCAATCCTCCGCCGTGTAATCAAAGCGCTCCAGCTCCCGAAATGCATAGGCTCGATAGTCCGGCAGGTCGGCGTTGACGGCCATGCGATGCCGAACGGCGACCATCCGGTCATAGAGCGACTCGATATCCTCCTGGACCAACAGCCACTTGGCCGCCACGAGTTCCCAGGCCTGCTGCCGGACGGCCCGATCGGTGCGCTCCAGGTAAAGAGCCATCTGTTGCAGCGTCTGCTCCCTGCCCTCGAATTGAACCGTGAGCCCGCCTACCAGCTTTTGGTACTGCTGGCGCAGCTTTTCGTCCTGCGTTTTGAGCGGGATGTTCTCCTCCCGAAAGAGCCGTACCCGATTCTCCACCCGGCGCACGAACGTCCCGAATCGGTCCGGCGACAGGCCGCTTCGATGCGGGCACTCGAGGAGCTTTCGATCCAAGCTGTTCGAGCGAGCGCGGGCCAGCGGAACGATTAACTCGATGAAGCCCAGGTATCGCTTCTCGATCCGCTCGTCATCGGTGTGGGAGGTCATGTCGACGTAGCGGACGCTGCCCTCTTCGTCCAGCCACGCGTCGAGTTCGGCCCAGTGCAGCAGCCACTCATCGAGGGCCGCGGGGGTGGAAAGGTTTCGTAGCTGGAGGTCGGCGAAGTATCTCTCGACGACGGCGACATCGCCCAGATCGGCGCCGTCCTCCAAGTAGCGCAATGGCCATTCACTCTGCTTGACGCTCAATGCAGGGCTCCCGATGCGGATTGCAATGGGAGGCAGCGTATCGAGCGATCGGTCAGTTGGGAACCACTCCGCGGTTGGCGGAGCGCCGATCTAGAAAAGTTCGCCGCGTAAAAAGGCGTGCGGCACCCTGTGGTTTTGGCGCGGTCAAAGGGTGCCGCAGCGAGTGGAAGACGAGTTGTTAATGTCCGATCGGCACACTCGGGGGAAGACAATCAGGAGCAATCGCAATTCATTCTATTGCCGGAGAAACTCAGCTTTCTCCCCATCGTCTCATCCCGGCGATCCCCCGCGGCGGCCCAATCATCGGCTGCCATGGGTGCCGACATCTACGTAACATTATACTCTGGATAACCTTAGGAGTCAAGGCCTCGGACCGGCTTCGAAGGGGTTCCGCAAAAATAATCCCCGCGTCAGGACTGTCGCGAGCCCTGCCCAGCATCTCGATCGTCAAGCTTATGGCAGACGTGCAACCTCCAAATAGCCCGCGCGGCACCAAAAAAAGGCACGTCACCGGCTGGTTTTGCCGACCGTGGAGACGATCTGGATTCCAGAATCCCGCGGTACAGCCACAGGCTGGCGGCGCCCTGTTGCCCCCGGCTGTGAGGGGTTGGTGTTTGGCGTGCCAAAAGACGATCATAGCCCCGACGTTCTGGGAGCCGGTTCCCTTCCATTCGGTCGGGCCTTCGCCATCTCGCGCCGACCCCTTCCCTCACGGCCGGGGCTCTCTTTACCACTTCTCACACACGCCCTAAGAAACCATCGCCCCGGTCGTCATAGAGTATGAGCGGGGACCAACCAGCGGCCGCGGCGGGGGGCCCGGCCGTGCGGGAGTCACCTTGGACCACCCCGAGCAAGGCGACCGGCAAGACTGGATTGAAGCGGCGCTCGACACCTACGAGGGCCGCCTGCTGCGGTACGCCACGCGGCTAACCGGCGACGCCGTGGCCGCCCGCGACGTGGTGCAGGAGGTCTTCGGTCGGCTGTGCTGCGAGGACCCGGCGGAGCTGAACGGCCGGCTGGCGCCGTGGCTGTTTGCGGTGACGCGGAACCTGGGGCTGGACCTGCGACGGAAGGAAAAACGGATGATCGCGGCGGAAGTCGGCATCCTGGCCTCACGCGAGACTGCCGAAGGGTGCCCGGCGCAAACGGCGGAAGCGAAACAGGAGTCGAGACGGATGCTGGAGCTTTTGGCGACGCTGCCGGCGAACCAGCAGGAAGTGGTGCGGCTGAAGTTCCAGGAGGGGCTTCGCTACCGGGAGATCGCCGACGTGACCGGGCTGACCGTGGGCAACGTCGGGTTCCTCTTGCACACGGCGCTCAAAACGCTGCGGGGGCAGATGGGGGAGGGATGATTTTGCGAGATTGCGAAACCTTCGGAGCCATGAAGTAGCGCGAGCGGTTCTGTGTTGGTGGACTTTGGGCGTTGAAAGTGAGCCGGAACGATGACGATCGAATTGGATGATCCGCGACTTACGGCCTATGCGTTGGGCGAGCTGGAGGACGGCGATCGGACGGCCGTCGAGTCGTTTCTGGCGGAGTCGGCCGAGGCCCGTGCGGCGGTGGAGGAGGTTCGCCGGACGGGCGAGCGCCTGGAGGCGGAATTGTCGGCCGAGCCGATGATGACGATGTCGGGCTACCGCCGTGAGGTGATCGAGGCGCATTTATTGGCGGGCAAGCTGCGGCGGTGGCTGCCACGCGCCGCGGCGGCGGCGGTTGTGCTGGCCGTGGCGGGGTTTGGATTCCATGTTGCACAATCTGGGGTCAGTCGAAGAGCCGACATCGGAACGACGGCCCTCGGGCATTCTGGCCAAACGGTGTCCGAGGAAATAGTGCCGGTCGCTGATCGATTGCAATCAATTGACGCGAAATCAGAATTGCGAAGGATTCTCCCATCGTTCCGCGCGCAGGGTGAGACCGTCGAGACGGTGCTCAAAAAGCTCTCGCAACGCGCAGGCATTAAGTTTGTGGTCAATTGGGAGGCGCTCGAGCGCGTCGGAATAACGCGAGAAAGCCAAATCACGTTATACCTCTGCAATTATTCGGTCTCCGATATTCTTGAGATGATGTTGCGCGACTTGGGCTATGCCGATGAGCCCTTGGGAATCGTGGCAGCAAACTCGGAGATCCACATTTCTACCGCCGACGATCTGAACAGTTCTCCATACGCGTTGGCCTATGGAAGGGATGACATTATTGAAATTCCCGGTCAGGGCGGTCGTATGATGAGCTTGAAGACTGTGGACCGGCCGACTTCTGCGAGTCGTAGCGGCAGCGGCAGTAACGACAAATTGGCATTGTCATACGGGTACGCCAATCTGGGAGTCGCGTCGGACCTGGAAATCGATGCTCACTCCACCTCGCTATCGAAAAAGGAAACGGAAATTCACGGCCTTGATAAGTTGTGGTTTGACTTACGACAAAACAATTCCACGCCAAAAGAGTTCTCTGCAACACCTTCGGAAGCAGGGAACGATGAATCACTCAACAGAGTCTACAGCCAGCATTATGCTGAAACACTGCCGGTGCCAGACGTGCTGCGTCAAACCTTTGTGGCCAAGCTTTCCGCGTTGTCTCCTGAAGAACACAAAATGTTGATAGAGGAATTGAGCTCCCAGCGTATTGACCGGCCCGCCGCCAAAGCTGGCGGCCGAATCAAGAGGTCCAAAGATGTAGAGCGCCGGCCCGACGACGACCCCTGGTGGAATCTGCCGCGCGAAGGGCACCCGCCGATGCCCGAGAACACCGGGGAGGCCTATGCCGCGCTCGCCGACAACCCCTTCCTGCCGGTGCTGCAAAACCCGCTTTCCACCTTTTCCATCGACGTGGACACGGGCTCATACGCCAACGTGCGGCGGATGTTGACGACCGGGCGCCTGCCGCCGCCGAACGCCGTGCGCATCGAGGAGATGCTTAACTACTTTGCCTACAACTACGCCCCGCCGGCCGGCGAGCACCCCTTCGCGGTGCACACGGAGGTTGCGGCGTGCCCCTGGAAACCGGAGCACCGGCTGGTGCGGATCGGCCTGAAGGGGCGCGTGATCCCGCAGGAACAGCGGCCGACGTGCAACCTGGTATTCCTGATCGACGTGTCCGGCTCGATGGATGAGCCGAACAAGCTGCCGCTGGTCAAGCAGGGCCTGACGATGATGACCGGCCAGCTTGGCCCGGAAGACCGCGTGGCCATCGTGGTCTATGCCGGCGAATCGGGCGTGGCGCTGGAATCGACTCCGGCGACAAATAAGGGCGTAATCCTTGAAGCGATCGACCGGCTCAAGCCTGGGGGCTCGACAAACGGCGGGGCGGGGATTGAGGAGGCGTATGCCATCGCCACCAGCCACTACCTGCGCAACGGGGTCAACCGCGTGGTCCTCTGCACCGACGGGGACTTCAACGTCGGGGTGACGGAGCGCGGGGAACTGGTCAAGCTGATCGAGGAGCGGGCGAAGAGCGGCGTGTTCCTCTCGGTCCTGGGCTTTGGCATGGGCAACCTGAAGGACGCCACGCTGGAGCAGCTTGCCGACAAGGGCAACGGCCACTACGCCTACATCGACACCTTCCGCGAAGCCAAGAAGGTGCTGGTGGACGAGATCAGCGGGACGCTGGTCACCATCGCCAAGGACGTCAAGATTCAGATCGAGTTCAACCCCGCGCAGGCCGCGGCGTATCGGCTGATCGGCTACGAGAACCGTCTGCTTGCGGCGCGGGATTTCAACGATGACACGAAGGACGCCGGCGAGATCGGCGCGGGGCACACGGTCACGGCGCTCTACGAGGTCGTCCCGGCGGCGCTGAGTCTTGCGGGCGTCGATCCCCTGCTGTACCAGAAGCCGAAGGCGACGACGCGGGAAAACGACGGCGAGCGCGGCGACGAGCTGATGAGCGTTCGGCTCCGCTACAAGCAGCCGGATGGGGATCAGAGCACCCTGATCGAGGTCCCGCTCAAGGCCTCCGATATCGCATTCGCCGACGCTTCCGGAGATCTTCGCTTCGCGGCGGCCGTCGCAAGCTTCGGAATGATCTTGCGCAACAGCCCGCACAGAGGCGACGTCACGTTTGATGCAGTGATTGAGACCTCGGTAAGCGCGCTCGAAGGCGACCCCGACGGCCAGCGCTCCGAGTTCGTCGACCTGGTTCGCAAGGCGAAAATGCTCGCCGGCATTCGATAGCACCATTCAAGTTGACGAAATACGATCCATAAAGCGCCAGGCATTTTCCTGGGGCTTTCGAGAAAGCGTGCTGAACCACGCTGCCCCCTCTAGAGATGACCCGCCGTCTCGCGCGGCAGAAACCTCCCCCAGCCGTTGGCGCCGCAGAATTTGTAGTCGTCCACGATGACCCTGCCCCGCGAGAGCGTGGTCCGCGAGAAGCCCGCGAGATTCCAACCCTGGTAGGGCGACCAGTCGGCGTTGGTCTCCATTTGCGAGTGATCGACCGTCAGCTTCAGCTTCGGGTGGATGACGGCGATGTCGGCGTCGAAGCCCTTCTTGACGGCCCCCTTGCGGTCCCCCAGGCCCATGATCCGAGCCGGCGTGGTGCAGCACTTGTCCACGAACTCGTTGACGCTCAGCCGCCCCTTCAGGACGCCGTGGGTATAGACGATCGGCAGCAGGGTCTCCAGCCCCGGCATGCCCATCGGAATCTTCGTCCAGTCGCCGTTCCACATCGCTTTCTGCTCGCGGGTGAACGTGCAGGTGTCGGTCGACACCGCGCAGACCGTCCCGGCCGAGAGGCCCTTCCATAGCCGCTTCTGGTCGCGCTTCTTCTTGATCTGCGGGCAGCAGCCGTACAGGTGGCCGTCGGGTCCGTCGAAGAGCGAGTCGTCCAGGACCAGGTATTGAGCGCAGGTCTCGGCGAAGACGTTGTCGAGGCCGCGCTTGTGGGCCTCGCGGACCAGATCGGCGCCCTCGGCGGTGGACATGTGGACGATGTAGAGTCGGCCCCGGGTGACTTCGGCCCAGGTGATGGCCCGCTGGATCGCCACGGCCTCGATGAAGTTCGGCCGGGTGACCGCGTGCAGCCGCGCGCCGAGCCGCCGCATCTCCTCCTCGTTGTGATGCCGGGCGATCAGCTCGTCCAGCACGCGACTGCTTTCGGCGTGGATCAGCAGCATGGCGTCCAGCTCGCGACACTTCTCCAGGGCTCCGAAGATGGCGGCGTCGTCGGCCTGCCAGCCCTCCTTCTCGTAGATCATGAACTGCTTGAAGGTCGGCAGCCCCCTTTTGACCACCTCCGCCATCTGGTCCTTGTGACGGTGCCACTTCGTGACGGCCACGTGAAAGGTGAAGTCAATGCAGGCCTTGCCATCGGCCTTGGCCATCCAGTTGTCGATCGCCTGCTGGAGCGACTCGTCGCCGTAGGGGATGGCGAAGTCGATCAGGGTGGTCACGCCGCCGCGCGCCGCCGCGCGGGAGCCGGAATTGTAGTCGTCGGACGAAACGGTCCCGCAAAACGGCAGGGCCAGATGCACGTGCACGTCGACCCCGCCCGGGATGACGTAGCAGCCCTTGGCGTCGATGATCCTCGGCCCGCTGCCGTTGCCGCCAGCGTCGGTCTTCTTCAGCAGGTTTTTGCCGACCGCGGCGATCTTCTCCCCCACAATCGCCACGTCGGCCTTCTCGCTCCGGCCGGCGTGGACGACGGTCCCGTTGGCAATGATCGTGTCGAAACGCATCCCAGGCACCCTCCCCGCGTGGAGCCCCCCTAGGGCGCTCCACACCCCCGCTATTGTCTGTTTGGCCGCCGCCACGGTCAATTCGACCTCGGCGGGAGGGGCTCATACGGAAGAATCTCCACGATGAGAACATCGAAGTGCCGATTCCATAATGCACCTTTTGAGTCAGCGCCGAGATGGCGAAGGCCCGCGTCGACACAGCGGCCCGACGGCCTTTATGAGACGGGCTCCACCCGCGGAGGTTCAACGGCCAATCGGCCTCGCGATTATGGTATGATTCATTCGGTACCGGTCCATCGCCGTTCGGCGATACCAGATTTCAGTGAATCGGCACTTCGCGCGCAACCGAAGTGGGATATCGTGCTCGAGACCCGACCGTTCTCGATCGTTCTCTTTTTTTTAGCCGCTGTTTGCCCGAGCCAGGGCCAATCGACGAACGGCGAACAGACGCGCTCCGCCGCCTATCAATGGCTGGACATCCTGCTCGAGGCGGCCGCCCAGGATGTCGATCGGATCGGGGCCCGCCCGACGATCCTCTCCCGGCAGATGGCGGTCTGTCTCACTGCGGCGTTCGACGCCTGGGCCGCCTACGACGACAAGGCCGTGGGGTCGCGCCTGGGCGGCGAGCTGCGCCGCCCCCCTGAAGAGCGAACCCGACAAAACAAAGAGACCGCCATCGCCTACGCGATGTTTCGGGCAATGCAGGACCAGCTTCCATTTCAAAAGCAATACATCATTTCCGAGATGCGCCGCATGGGCTTCAACCCAGGCATGGTCTGCCAGGACTCGACGACGCCGGCCGGGATCGGCAATCGCGCCGCGGCGGCGGTGCTCGCCTTTCGCCATCATGATGGAGCCAACCAGTTCGGCGACGAGATCGGCTCAGGCGGCGAGCCGTATTCAGATTACACCATGTACCAGCCGGTGAACCCCGTGGACCGGATCATCGACCCGGACCGCTGGCAACCGCTGCCGTTTGCCGATGGCAAGGGCGGCACCTTCTATCCCGGGTTCCTGACGCCGCATTGGTACCGCGTGAAGCCCTTCGCGCTTGCCGGCAGCGCTCAATTCCGCGCGCCTCCCCCGCCGCTGGTCGGATCAGACCAACTTCAGCGCGAGGTGGACGAGTGCATCCGGTACAACGCCGACCTGACGCCGGAGCAGAAAGCCACCGTCGAGTTCATGCGCGACGGCCCCCGCTCGACGGGCCAGTCCGGCCATTGGCTGCGTTTCGCACAGGCGGTTTCGCGCCGAGACCACTACGACCTCGACCAGGACATCAAGCTGTTCTTCACCATCGGAAACGTCGCCTTCGACGCCTTCATCTCCTCCTGGGAGACAAAACGATTCTACGACACGTCGCGGCCCTGGACGCTGATTCGATACTACTACGGCGACAAGGTCATCCGCGGCTGGGCGGGGCCGGGCAAAGGGGTCATCGATCTGAAGGCCAGCGAGTGGCATCCCTATTCGCCGGCGACCTTCGTGACGCCGCCCTTTCCAGGCTATGTCTCCGGCCACAGCACCGTGAGCGGCGCATGCGCCACCGCCTTGAAGCTTTTCACCGGAAGCGACACGTTTAACGAAGTCGAGAAACGCAGGGCCGGCGCTCTGACGGAAGGCGAATCCACCTGCACTGATATGCAGCAGATCGACCGCCGTCCGCCCAGCATCATGGCGAGTGAGGCCCTCTCCTGTGAAGTCAGCCTGCCCATGCCATCATTTTGGTCCGCGGCGGAGATGGCCGGCATCTCCCGAGTCATGGGTGGCTACCACATCCAGGCCGACAACGTCGAAGGCCTGGCCATGGGACGCAAGGTCGCCGAAAGTACATGGCCCATTTACCGATCCTACTTCGAGGGCGCCGCGCCGCCCATAACTGACCACTGACGCCTTCGCGCCGCACTGTGTCGGGTTATCGGCGGGCTCCGATGGATTCCACACATCCGACCGTGTTATGTGGACGCAAACAACCCGCCGATGCGCGCGGAACGCTCCAGGCATCCGCACGTTGTCAAGTCCGCATCGTGCCCATTCGATACTGACTATTGAGACCGTACTCGCGGTGCAGCTCTCGTGACCAGGAGGGTCCAATTGCCGCCAGCGGGGGCCGGTCCGGGCGCGCAGCCCGCGCCTACGCGGATGGATTCTTTGAGCCGGCGTCGTCCAGAGCGGCGCAGGGCCGAGGGGGCACACGTGGGATCGCTCCGCCAACGAATTTATAAGGCACTGTGCGGGCTCCAGCTCCGGGCGACGGTGCTGCTCGGCGTCATGATGCTGCTGGTGACGTGGCTCACCGGGACCATGTACGTCCGGCTCTCTGAGACGCTGACCCTCTCCCAAACCCAGCGCCACGCCAGCGACCTAGCCAAGGCGCTCGCCTCCGCCGGTTCGGAGGCGGTCAGAACCCAGGACCGCGTGAGGCTGCTCATGCTCGCCGAAGGCTTCGTCTCCAACGGTGATCTCTCCTACGTGCTCTTCACCGACGTGACCGGCGAACTCCTGGCCAGCTACCAGCGCGGGGCCGGCACCATCAACCACCTGTTCCTCGATGGGCCGGACAAGGTCACGGTCGAGCCGATCCACCGACCGCTGCTCCTGTCAAGCGCCAAGACCGGGCCCGGCATCGACGTCGTCTACCCGGTGACGCTGCGCCCGTCGAAGGATCCGATGGCCCCCCCAAGCCCGACGATCGGTTACGTGCGCCTGGGTCTGAGCCTGTCGGAGGCGGCGACACGGCTCGAGGCCATGGGGCGCAACGTGAAGCAACTGGCCGTCGCCATCGCCCTGCTCATGGTCCCCCTGGGTTACGAGATCGTTCGCAATCTCGTGGGACCGCTCAACCGGCTGGGCGAGGCCGCCAAGAGCCTGGCCGCCGGCAAGCTGGACGCCCGCGTGGTGGAGAAGCGTCGCGATGAGTTCGGCGATCTGGCGAAGGCCTTCAACACCATGGCGGATCGACTGTCCGAATCGCACGATCAACTCGTGCAGCAGAGCGAGGAACTGGAGGATCGCGTGCGCCAGCGAACGACGGCGCTGGAGGAGGCCAACCGCCAGCTTCGCGAGGTTGCCGCGCGCGACTCGCTGACCGGACTCTATAACCGGCGGCATTTCAACGACATCCTCGGGCAGCTCTTTGCCGAGTCCATGCGCTACAACACCGAGCTGACCTGCGTCATGCTGGACTTGGACAACTTCAAGCAGGTCAACGACACGCTCGGCCATCAGACCGGTGATCAACTGCTGCAACTGACGGCGGAGGTGATCAAGCGGAACATCCGTGAATCGGACGTCGCGGTGCGATACGGCGGCGATGAATTCGCCATCCTCATGCCTCAGACTTCCCCGCGCGACGCCCAGGCCTCGGCCGAGCGAGTCCTCGCCCGTTTCCGCCAGGACGTCACCAAGGACCTCCCGGAAGCGACCATCGCCTCCATCTCCATCGGCATGGCCAGCCGCGACGGGGATCAGCCCCAGTCGGCGAAGGAACTCCTCAATCTTGCCGACGAAGCCCTCTATTTGGCCAAGGCAGGCGGCAAGAATCGCATAACCCTCCTTTGCCCCGCGTCGACGCCGATCGTCGCGCCATCCTGACGTCGGTCGCTTTCCGCGCAGTTACGATCGCGTTACAAGGCTCGTGAAGCGTTGGGGTTATACTTGGCGAGCAGTGGGCAAGCTGCACACTCGGCCATGCCGGCCGAAACCCGCGGACTATCTTGATGGTCTGTCCCGTCACGAACACGCACTTAGGAGACAAGTCATGATCCCGTTTCGACTGTTATCGCTCATACGTTCGGCGGTTTGGGCCTCGGCCATCGTCCTTGCAGGCGGATTAACCGTCGCCGTCCAGGCACAGAGCAACCAGCCCGCCTCGGACAAGGATGCGAATCCTCAGCCGGCTCAGCAGCCGCAGCAGACCTCGGGGCAGGGACATCAAGGCCATCAGCACGAGGGCCCGACGCCGTTCCAGGCGCCCGGTCAGCCCAACGTCGTGCCACAGACAAAGGTCCAGGACGTTCCAGCGCCGACCGTCGTGCTCAAGGAAGGCGAGGTGCCCGGCGTCAAGTTCGACACGCCGACCTATCAGTTCGGCCGCATCCGGTCTGGCGAGGATGTCGTGCACGACTTCTGGTTCACCAACACCGGCACCGGCCCGCTGGAGATCCTGAAGGTCAAGCCGGCCTGCGGCTGCACCCAGGCCGGAGCCCACGACAAGATCGTCCAGCCGGGCGAGACCGGCAAGATTCCGATCAAGATGAGCACGGGCCGGGCCAGCGGACCGCTGCACAAGACGGTCATGGTCAACACCAACGCCCCCGGCGAGGGCGCCGCGATCACGCTGCACATCCAGGGCGAGGTCTGGCAGCCGATCCAGGCCACGCCGGCCAGCGCATCGTTCGGTCGGCTCACCGTGGAAAGCGCCCAAAGCACCTCCCTGGAGCGGAAGCTCACCATCGTCAACAACACCGAGCAGAAGATCATCCTGGGCGAGATCACCTGTTCGAATCCCGCGTTCAAGGCGACTTCCAGCGTCCTCGAGGAGGGAAAGAAATTCGAGCTGACCGTGTCCATCGTGCCTCCGATCAAGTCCACCGGACCGGTGACCGGCACGGTCGACATCGTCACCGGACTCTCCGAGGCGCCGAAGCTGCAAATTCCGGTGAACGCATACGTGACCGCGGACGTGGACGTGACGCCGAACCAACTCACCGTGCAGGCCAATCGCACCGGAAACTTGCAGCGGCAGTTCTTCATTCGCAACAATACGGTCAATCCTGTCAAGATCAGCGATGCCGCGGCCTCCAACGAGGCCCTCAAGGTCTCCGTCGTTGAGACCCAGCCGGTTGGAAAGGCTTACCGGTTGACCGTCGACATCCCAGAGAACTATCAGATCGCCGATGGCGGGGACAAGATCAGCTTCAAAACCGACAATCCCAACGTGCCGGAGATCTCCATTCCAATCTCCCAGGCGCCGAACATGGCAGACGTACAGCAGCAGTTCCAGGGGGCCAAGGCGACGGTCAAGCCCGGTCGTCCGGGCGTGGTGCCCGGTCCGGTGACTCCGCAGACTCCGCCGAAGCCCAGCAATTCGGGCACGGAATAGTTGCTGTTCCGTGGGATCCTGACGCCGAGCCCCTGTTCGCGGATGGAGAACCACGCGAACCGGGGCTCGGTTCTTCTTGAAATGGCCCCCACAAGAAGGGCGAGAGATGTGGCGAGACATCACGGTCGCGGCGATCGTCCTGCTGGTCACAAGCGGCCTAGGCCTGGCCACCAATTACCTCCGCGAGAAACCCCTGCCTTTGATTCGCCAAGCCGTGCTTCCGGCGGACGATCCTGAGGCGAATCCGACCGGCCAAATTGCTGCAACGGCCCAGGAGCCCGCGTCCGACGCCATGCAAGGCGGCAGCGCGGAAGATAGTGGTCAGTCGCCGCCGCCGAGAAAAGGCATCGCCTTAATCGACGAAGTGCTACATCATCTGGCCCTAGGCACCGCGTATTTCATCGACGCCCGCGAGGCTCATGAGTACGCCGAGGGCCATCTGCGCGGGGCTTTGAATCTGCCATCGAGCGCCATCTATCAGAACATCGATTCGATCGTCGGCCTCGTCCCGCCCGACGGGCGGGTCATCGTCTATTGCGGCGGCGGGCAGTGCGAGGCCAGCCACAACGTGACCGACGCCCTCAGGCGCGACTTCGGCTTCACCAACGTAGTCATCTACGAAAAGGGTTGGGAGGAGGTCAGCCAGTCCGGCAAGTTCGGCGACTATATCGTCGGGGGGGACCAGCCATGACGACGGCGGCCCGGAGAATCATGCGCAATGGTTGTTGCGATCTTTGCGTGCTGGCGGTCGCAGGCATTTTCCTCTACGCGGCGGCGCTCAAGATCATCGAGCCGCGCCAGTTCGTCTTCGACGTGAAGAACTACCGCATCGTGCCGGAGCCGCTGCTCCACTTAGTCGTGCTCTTGCTGCCCTGGTGGGAGGTCGGCGCAGCCGCGGCCTTCGTCGCGCCGAGGACCCGCCGGGCCGGCGCCATTCTCTTGGCTGCCATGCTCCTCACCTTCATCGCCGCCGTCAGTTACGCGGCCCTCTACAAGGGCTACAACATCAGTTGCGGCTGTTTCGGCAAGGGAAGCGCCCAGGCCGGCTTCAAGACCATTGGGCTGGATGTCGGCCTGTTGCTTGCGGTCTGGATCGGGCTTCTGCCGCGGAAAAAGCCAGTGTACTCCTCCGCTTTCCCGGTCGTATTGGACCAGGGGCGAGAGGCGACTGCTCCGCCCGCCTGAGGCTCGCGGGTCGCGGCGTATCCATTTCTGCCTCTTTCCCCGATCTTCGAGAGATGGGCTCACTCGCGCGACTCACCGGCGCGGACTTCCTCCGGGCCCTCGAAGGCGATGACCGCCAACAGCGCCCGCCCATAGCGCTCCCATACCACGTCGGGATCCATGTCGCCTTGAAACCGCGGAATCTCCAGGGTGATGATGGGCTTGCCCATCGTCGTTCCGACGTAAGAGCCGAGCGATCCCGGCCGCGCGCCGATGCGATAGAGCGGCAGGTCCGTGTGGCGGCTCATCTCGCGAGCCAGCGCGGCGCCGGGACCGTCGTAGTCAATGCACGCAGGTAAGTTCGTCGGCTGATGAATGCTCACCACCCGATCGGGCCGATGACGCTCCAGCAACCGGTGCAGCGCCCGGCTTTCGGGTTCCGATAGCGGCTTGACCCCGTGCCCCTGGCGGCCGCTGAAGTTCGGCGCAGGGAAATTGCGATTCAAGTCCACGCCTCGGGCGTTGTTCCGCAGTCCGCGCGCCATACCGTCCGGGTTGGCGACCGGGACGAGAACCACCGTCCGCCCCTCGACGATCCGCGGATTCGCGGCAAGGTGCTCGGCCAATCGGCGAAGAAGCGGCGTCCCGGCGACCTCGTTGCCGTGAATCGTCGCCAGGAGGAGCACGACGTCGCGGCCGTCGCCGTGCACCTCGCACTCCATCTCTCGCCCCTCGACGGATGAGCCGAGGACAATGCGCCGCGGGCCCGCACCGCCTCCGCCGGAAAACTCATCCGTCGTTCGCAGCGTGCGGTCCGGGGGTTGGCATCCCGCCATCAACGCCAATATCAATAGCGCCGAGCCCTCGCCCCATCGCCGGAATCTCGGCTCTAATCCATCGCCGACCACAGAAGTCCTCATCCTTCACGTGCCTCACGCTTGACCGTCCGACGCCCGGTGAACGCGACGCCGACGTGGACGCCTGCGGGCATGATCCGGGGCGCCGGCCCCGCGTCAAGCGTCTAGAACCCAGCACATCCCCTATCTCGGCGGCCAGGCCCGGTTGTGATCGCCGAGGTAGCTGAATACAATGGGACGACGGTCCGATTAGGACGGCATCGGATCGCAGTTGGTCAGCCGCTTGTCGCCCCGGAGTCGCAGGGCGGGGGAAGCAAACCCATGAGGATTCCACGGGTAGCAGTGCTCCTGGCGCTTGTCTGCTCCGCGTTCGGCCCGCTTGTCCCGGTAACGGCCGCGGGGCCGGACGTCATTGTCGGCGAGCTGGTCAGCCCGACGGACTACGGCCGGCTGGGGGACACTGTTGCCCTGGCCATCGCCACCACGTCCTGTAACGCCGGCACCGTGCCCCTCAATTGGTACGCCGTGCCCAGCAACATGCACCCGGTCATTTCCCAGGCACTCTACCGCCTCAAGGACGGGCGAATGGAGCAACTCGGGCGGGCCTGGCTCAAGCACGGCATCTCGGCCACCCAGGGCTCGACCTGCTTCGGCGATTGCCAGCCCAATCTGGTGAGTACGCGGTTAGGCGTACACTGCTCCGACACCTACGGCGCCGGACTCAACTCCGGGCCGCTGCTCGGGCCGCGCGGAGAAATCAACCCCACGACCGGGTACTTCAACGGCCTGACCGTCAACGATCATACCAGCCACGTGCACACTGCCATCAGCCACGGCCTCCAGGTGAAGCACGCTGACCTGGGTCTCGCCGGAGCGAGATACTTCTTCGAGGCCCAGTATGTCCATGCCAACGACGCCCAGGCCGGAAACGGGAACAACAACGCCTCCTACCGCGAATACACCGTCACGGGTGACTCAAGCAACTGGACCTTCGCCCCGGTCGCGATCACCGTGCGCGAGCAGCCCGCCATCTCGGTCTGGTCCGGAGCCACGTTCACCACTTTGGACAGTTGGCCGGTAGATGGGCGGATCATCGTCGCCTACGTGGTCACTGACCTCGGCGGCGGGCAGCGCCACTACGAATACGCCGTCTACAACATGAACAGCGAGCGCGGCATCCGCTCCTTCTCGGTGCCGACCGGCTCGGCGGCCATCAGCAATGTGGGCTTCTCGGCCCCGCTGTCGCACGACGAGGGCTATTCAAACGATCCCTGGTCCTCGGCCGTTGCCGACGGTTACATCACCTGGTCCACAGCCGCGTTCGGCGACGATCCCAATGCAAACGCCATTCGCTGGGGCGCTTCTTACAATTTCTGGTTCGACGCCGACGCCGCGCCGACGACCAGCACCGCCATGCTCGAGCGATTCAAGCCCGGCGACGGCGCGACGGTGATCGGCGGGCCCATTTCCGCCCCCGCTTCTGCCGACTGCAACGGAAACGGCACCGCGGATGACCAGGACATCGCCAGCCTCGTAAGCCAGGACTGCAACGGCAATACCCTGCCGGACGAATGCGAACTCGACGGCAACGACTGCAACGCGACCGGCACGCCCGACGACTGCGAAATCGCTCAGGACTGCAACGGCAACGGCCTGCCGGACGAGTGCGACGCCGTCGGCAACGACTGCAACACCGACATGATTCCCGACGAGTGCCAGAGCGACTGCGACCTCGACGGCGTCATCGACCCCTGTGACGCGGCCTCGGACTGCAACGGCAACGTCGTCTCCGACGTGTGCGACACGCAGGGCATCGCCGGCGGGTCCTCCACCCACTCCAGCGGGACGATCGACCTGCCCATCACCGACGCCGGCATGACCACCAGCACGATTCAGGTGGCCGCGGCGGGGCCCGTTCTGGACGTCAACCTCCAATTCAACGTCAGCCACACCTTCGACGCCCAGCTTCGCATCATGCTTCTGCACAACGGGACGATGATGGGCATGGCCGTCAACCGCGGCGGCAGCGGGGACAACTTCATCGACACGATCCTCGACGACGAGGCCGCGATGAGCCTGTTTTTGGCCAGCCCGCCGTTTACCGGGACCTTCAAGCCCGATCAGTCCCTCGGCCCCTTCGACGGCCTGACCGCCTCCGGCGAGTGGTCGCTGGTCATCCAGGACCAGGCCGCCGGCGAGACCGGCACCCTCCACTACTGGAACGTGACCATCGAGACGGCCGCCGTTCCCCCGACAAGTTCCGACACCAACGCCAACGTCGTCCCGGACGAGTGCGAGTGCCCGACCTGCCAGGGCGACATGGACACCAGCGGCGGCCTGAACGGCGGCGACGTGCAGCAGTTCCTCGATGCGATGGTCGGCAGCTTCGATGTCTGCGCCGACATGGACTACGACGGCCCGCCGGTCACCACCGCCGACATGGATGCCTTCGTCTCGACCCTGCTCAACGCCTCCGGCCCCTGCCCGTAACACAGCCTTCTCGTGTCAACCATCCGCGTTGCAGTGCCCAGGAATCCCGTCCCCGTCAGCCCGGCGGCCGCACAGAATGAAAACACCTGACAAAAGGTCTTGCGAACGCCGAGAAGTTCCGAATAGACTCAGTTGGACGCGTGAAAGGAATTGCACCTCTTCCATCCTGCCAGGGAGGGCATCATGTCCAGACGATCCGGCGACCTTAAGAAAAAGAGAGAACTGCGCAAGCGCGACAAGTCGCGCTTCAAAACGCTCAGCTCCTATCGCCAGGCGGCACTGTCAGGCGAAATGGCCGCATGTTACATCAACGAGGATTGGAAGGACGACGGCTTTGCGGCGATCCTGACGCTTCGGCGGACGGGCTCGCACGGGCTGGTCCTGGCCGCGTTCTACATCGACTTGTGGTGTTGCGGTCTGAAGGACGCGTGGGGCAAACTGAACATGACCATGCAGGAATTCGAGGAGGACGTATACAACCGCTTCAGTCGGGACGTCGTCCTGGCGCGGGTGGACCCCGTGCTGGTTCGCCGATTAGTGGGGGGTGGGGTTCGCTTCGCCCGGCGGAACGGGTTCCGTCTGCCGCCGCGCTATGAACGCTGGGTGTCGATCCTGGGGAACGTGGATAGCTCGGACAACGCCGACTTGTCGGACTACGGATTCGAGGATGGCAGGCTGAACTTCGTGGGCAACCTGAATGACCTTCGGCGGCGGCTGATCGGGTGCTCGGTTGAGGAGTTCCTGGCCCGCAAGGACGTCTATTTCACCGTGGGGGACGACGAGTTCACGCTCCTGAACGACGACGAACTAGGCACTGAGGAGACCTCCGAGAAGGTGCAGTCGCGCATTCTCGATGCGGCGCACAGGTGGTGTTTCGCCCACCGCCAAACGCCCCACCCCCGCCTGCCGGACGCCGTCGCCTTGTTGATCGACGCCCTGCTCTTGCTTGACCCCGACGACGTAATCGAGACCCCCTCCGGACTCGAATTGACGGGCGACCGCGGTTCGCGGAATCTCGACGCGCTGTTAGAGGCGGCCCCGGCGTCTGAGCGGGCGGGATTGACGGCCGCCTTCGAACAACTCATGCGATTCGTCAGCCAGTACCCCACGCCGGCAGCGATGATCGCCGACCTCATGCCGGACGAGGTGGACGTGGCCGACGAATGACCGCCCGCCCCGGCGGTTGATGCGCCCCCCAGCGCAGCGCCCCGAACGTCGGCCCGCTGGCCCGGCAGCGGCGCGTCACCTACAATCGTCTCACGTCCAAGGCCGTCAGTGAGTGCCTCCAGGTGGTCCTTCGCCGCAAAACCCGCCAGCTCCACGTCGGCCCGGTGGCCATCGGCGGAGGCGCGCCGGTCTCGATCCAGTCGATGACCTCGACCTACACCCACGAGATCGACCAGACCGTCGCCCAAATCCATGCCCTGGCCACCGCCGGGGCCGACATCGTGCGCGTCGCCGTGCCCGAGCCCAAGGACACCGAGGCCCTACGCCACATCCTCCCGCAGGTGCCCGTGCCCATCGTGGCCGACGTGCACTTTCACTTTCAACGAGCGATGGAGTCTATCGAGGCCGGCGTGCACAAGATCCGCCTCAACCCCGGCAACATCCAGGACCGAAGGCAGGTCGATCGGGTCATCCGCGCCTGCCGCGAGCGAGGCATCCCCATCCGCGTCGGGGTCAACGAAGGCGGCATCGTCGAGCGCAAGGATAAGGACAAGCGCTCGGCCGAGAAGGCCCGTCTGGATGAGGACTACGAGGGCCATCTCATCGCCATCATGCTGGACAAGGTCGCCGCCTACCTCCGCATCTTCGACGAGAACGATTTTCACGACGTGGTGCTCTCCGCCAAGAGCATCGACCCCTGCATCGTCATCAGGGCCTACACGGCGATCAGCGAGCGCTGGGACTACCCGTTGCACCTCGGCGTCACCCACGCCGGACCCAGGGAGACCGGCAGCATCCGCAGCGTCGTGGCCCTGGGCACGCTGTTGGCCAACGGCATCGGCGACACGGTGCGGATCAGCTATGCCAGCGACCCGGTCCTGGAGGTGCTGGACGCCAAGGAGATGCTCTGCTGCCTGGGGCTGCGGCCGCGGGTCGAGCCGGAACTCATCGCCTGCCCCACCTGCGGGCGGATCGATATCGACTTGATCACGCTGGTGCAGCAGGTGCGCGAAAAGCTGGCGGCGATCAAGTTGCCGGTGAAGGTGGCGGTGATGGGCTGCGTGGTCAACGGCCCCGGCGAGGCCGAGGGGGCCGACGTGGCCATCTTCGCCGGCCGCGGCAAGGGCATCATCTACGTCCAGGGCGAGCAAAAGCGGACCGTCAGCGACGCCGAGATGCTGGACGCCTTGTACGAAGAGTCGCTGGCCTTCGCCGAGCAGGTGCTGCGCGGCCAGGCGACCCTGAATCGCGGCGGCGTGACCATCGCCCCACCCGATCCGCTGCCGCGGGCCGATGGCAGCCTGCCGCTGCCGGTGGTGAGTGGGTAGCGACTCTTCGGGGCTGACATAAGCTCGGAACCGAGTAGGATATTGGGATGATTACAAAGCTATATGTGAACAACTTTCGCTGCCTTGTTAATTTCGAGGCGGAATTCGATTCGTTTGGGGTCCTTTGTGGGCCCAACGGCGCGGGCAAGAGCTCAGTATTCGATGCTTTACTCGTGCTGCGGAACCTCGCGGTCGGGGACGGCGTACTCGGTGGGATAGAAAAACAGGATGTGCCACGCTTGGAGTTTACCGACTGGCTCAAGAGTACCATTCAGGAGTTCGTACTTAGGTTGAGTGTGGATGGGCATGCGTTTGACTATGTGCTGCATCTTGAGCAGAAGGCAGAATTTGAGAAGCCCAGGGTCGTAAAGGAGCAGGCCAAATGCGACGGCAAGCTGCTATTCAAACGAGATTTGGAGGGCGTGGAGTTTGAAAAGTCCGACGGAACGAAAGCGTCTTTCCCGCTTGACTGGCGACAAGCGGCGCTTGCGGCCATTCAACCGCGCAGCGTCAAACTCGCGAACGTGGAGCTCCTGCAACAGGAGATCGCAAAACTGCTGATACTCCGCCCGAATCCACGGAGTATGGAACGTGAAAGCAAGGCGGAAGCGCGGTATCCTGATTTGTCGATGATCAACCTTACTTCGTGGTATCGATCACTCTATCAGGAGCAAGAGTGGGCGCTCAGGTTGCGGGCAACACTCCAAGACGTCTGGCCTGACTTTAGCTCATTCAATCTTGTGGATGTCGGAATGAACACGAAGGCACTTCAACTTCGGTTCAAGAGCAAGAGTACGCCGGATAAGCCAACGCTTCTATTCTTCGAGCAGCTCTCCGACGGAGAGCGCTCGCTGATCGCACTGTATATGGTGCGTGCGGCGCTGGAGACCGGCGCTGCGAGAACCGTTATGGTCGATGAACCGGATAACTTTGTCGGTCTGCCGGAGCTTCAGCCTTGGGTGCTTTCGATGCGAGAACTGCTGGACGACAAGCACCAGCTTGTGGCCATCTCCCATCACCCCGAAATCCTCAGCAGCAGCGGGGAAGCGAATGGGCGGTACCTCTGGCGAGATAATCACACTTCCCCGACTCGAATTGAGCCGTTAAGGGTGCCTGAAGGCATGAGTGCCGGCGAAGCGATCGCAAGGGTGTGGGCTCGTGGCAAGTAGGACACAGATTGTCTGCCTTTGCGAAGGGGCGAAGGGCTCCTGCGTCGACGAGGTATTCATCAGCAAGCTGATGAAAACGCTGAAGCCCAATTGGGTTCGCCCTGAAGGCAGTAATTTCGTCCGGACCCAGCCATGCGGGAATCGGGCAGCTGTCATCAAGCGAACCGCAACGGAGTTAAGAAGCTGCCTGAGCGCGGGTAGTAACACGACTCTGATGGTGTGGGCCGACTGCGACGACGATTGTGCCGATCCGGAGGCATTGAAGAGAATGTTCTGGAAAGATGCTCAACAACAGGGCATCACTAAGGAGTACTTCGAACGCATTGTATTCATCTTCGCCAAAGATCGCATCGAGAATTGGATTGAGTTTCTGACAACGGGAAAAACAGATGAAGCCAAGGAAGGTCCTCGCGTGAAGCACAACCGCGACGCGGCAGAGGCCGCAAGGATGTTGGCGTCGATGTGCAGCAGCGGAATAGCAGTCGGGAATCTACCGCCCTCGCTCGACTGGTCGTGTGAAAATTGGCGGAAGCTCGTCGAGCGCATGAAGCCCTCTTGACCGCCGGCGTCCCATCCCGCGCCAGCGGAAGGCGGAGGGACGATGATGAGATCGCGCGGGACGATTGATCGGGGGTAGAATTCGGTGCAGCGCGGCATCGCGCAGCCCGTCGTACCCTTGCGGATTCTCAACTTCCCGTCACTGTGACCCCACCCATTGCTGCGCGACGAGCGGGCCAACCGCGGAAACAACCATCTACTTACGCAACTCCCCCCTCACCTTTATCAATACCCGCCCCAGGTGATTTTCCCCCTCCCCGTCGCAGACGCCCCAGAAGCGGTCGCCCCATGTGTTTCCCTCGACCAGTTCCGCGTCACCGGTCTCCAACAGCCGCCGGCGAAGGTCGGCGTTACGGGTGAACTTGTCGCGCACGCATGCCTCCATCACGTCCAGCTTCATCGACTCCCATTCTGCCCGGAGGCCGCCACGGGCGACTCGAGACGGCGAGCCGTCGGCGCGGTCGGGCCGATATGAGCAGGCCTCGCTAACCGATGCCGAAAAAAACATGGCGGCCCATTTCGCCGATAACTGTCGCGATGTTCGGGCCGAAAGCAATCTCCGCCATATCGGACACGCCGCGGTTTGATTCCACCCATGTCGCTGCATAGGATCGGGCAGCGCCCTGAATGCCTCGCCATCGGGCTCCGGGGGGAAGCCCGCTCGAACGCCTGAGTAGGGGAAGTCCAAACCACACCATCGGATGAGGGGGTTTAGGTCATGTGCCAACGACTGTTCGCCCGTGCCGCGATCATTGCAGCTTTGCTGATTGTCCTGATCTGCGGTCCGAGTTTCGCAGCCTCGCTGACGCTGACCGGAAGCGGCGTCATTCGCCCGAACGGTAGCGCGGCCTACAATCTCGCCCCGATGCTCAGCTTCGACGCCGCGGTGGACGCCTCTCTGCCGGTCAACACCAACGCCGTCCGCGTGACGCTCGACAGCCTGATCTCCGGCGAGGGCCTGCTCGGCGGCCCGGCCCCCGGCGCTCACTTCACCGGGGCGGCGGTGGCCCTGCCCAGCGGCATGAGCCTGACCGCCGTGAGCGGCCAACCGGCCCTCAACAGCGGATTGGCCAATTCCACCGCGGTCTTCGTCGACCTACAGGGCGACGTGGCCGGCACCCACAACCTCTATTACCTCGGCGCGCCCGGCGAGGGCAACAGCGAAGCCAACCGCGTGGAATTCAAGCCCACCGACGTCGGCACCAACGCCGACGACATCCGCGTGCTGCGGCCGGTCTCCTTCGATAATCAGGGCAAGGCCATCGAGGTCCGGCCCGGCGAGCGCGGCGTGCTCGAGGCCGGCGCGTTTCGGTTCATGCTGGACCCCTCTATGAACGTCTTCGGAATGAAGATCACCTTCATCGACACCGAGGCCAACGCCGCCCTGAACACCGGCATCTTCAACATCATGGTCAATGGGTCGTCGGTCCCGCAGGTCTTCCACGTACCGACAGGGGCCAACGACAACGAGTATTTCGTCGGCTTCCTCGCCGACGAGCCCATCACTTCGTTCGACGTGCGCCTCGGCTGGATCAACGGCAGTCGTGACGGCGGCGACGGCGTCTTGCTCGACATGTCGCACATCGAGCTGATCACCGTGCCCGAGCCCGGCTCGATCTGCCTGCTCGCCTCCGGTCTGCTTGTCATCGCTCGGCAGACGCGAAGACGGCGCTAAGCGGTCTTCATTCACCTGAAGCGCCGGGCCTTGTGCCCGACAACGCAAACACCGGCAACGATGCGCCGTCACCCACAAGGGGTGACGCTACAGCCGTGTGATAAGCGCTCCAACTGACCCATGGATATCGTCGCCTTCGATCGCTGCGCTGTGCGCCGACACACCGTGCGCGACACCATAAATTTCCCGGTCCAAAGGCTAGTGCTCCGTCTCGCTCGAGTTTTCGGGTAGTGCGGGCCTCTGGCCCGCACAAATCGGCCAATCGAGAATTGCGGGCGGGACGCCCGCACTCCCCAATCCGACGTTTCGATCGAGACACCCCACTAGGCCGCTTCCCGACTCAGTGGACCCTGCGGCCGAGGGCCTCGTTTAGCCGGCGGGCTTGCCCGCCGGTGTTGGAAACGCACGTCCGATCGGCCACTCAATCGGGAACCGCTATAACCTGCCGTAAAAAACACACGTCACCCTCCGCCGTGCAACCCCTCAATTGAATCCAAACGTCAGCCCGTCTAAAGTGCCGGTGATTATGGGGTTAGGCTCTGGCGGCTGCCGGATTCGGCCGATCTGGGGCGGACTCCCCGCTAACGACCGGGATCGCGCGCGTGTCTAAACCATCGAAAACCAGGGCCGGCCTGGGCCCAGCCGGAGAGCAGGAGTCCCGGGAGCTGGACGCCGAAGCGGTCCGTCGTACGCTGGCCGGCGAGACGGCGGCTTATGACAGTTTGATCGAGCGATACCAGCGCCGGGCAGTGGCCGTCGCCTATCGCCTGTTGGGAAACATCGAAGACGCGATGGACGTCTGCCAGGAGGCGTTCCTGCGGGCCTATCGCTCACTGGAATCGCTCGAGGAGCCGGCCAGCTTCGGGGCCTGGCTGATGAGGATCGTGAGCAACCTCTCGCTGAACTTTCGGCGAGGCCGGCGGCCGCACCTGTCGCTCTCGCGGGGAGATGAAGATGATGGCGGCAATGCGGATAGCTTGGCGCCCGATGGCCAAATGCGAGAGATGGACGGCGCGGACACCCTGGGGGCCGCTGAGACCCAGCGGGCGGTGACAAAGGCGGTGGACTCCTTGCCACCGCAGCAGAAGCTGGCTCTGGTGCTCTTCGCCATCGAGGGTTTGCCGCAAAAAACGGTGGCCGAGATCATGGAATGCAGCGTGGAAATGGTGAAATGGAACGTCTTCCAGGCCCGAAAGGCCCTGAAGCTGCTCCTGGCGGATCATCTGGAATCATGAGCGACCAATCGGAGAACCTGGAACGACTGGCCAGCGAATGGGCCGACGGCCTGTTGACGCCGATCCAGCACGCGGAGTTTGAGCGCACCATGAACCAGGACCCCGCGCTGGCCCTCGCCGTTCGCCGCTATGAGCGGCTGCAAGCGGAGCTTCGAGGCTGGCGTGCCTTGCCGGCCGGGATCGACTGGCAGGCGACCGGGCAGCGGTTTGCCAGTCGGATTGCCGCCGATTCGCGCGGCCTGGGCATTGATTCGGCCGACCCAGCGACCCTCGTCGAATCCGCTCAATCCTCCGAGGCGATGGACGATCTGCTGCGGCGGGCCATCCCGCCTTTGCCTCCGGTCGATTGGATCGCCCTCCAGCGCCGAATTTCGACCGCGGTGCGTGAGCAGGCCGCTGCTGCCGACGCCCGTCGCCGCGTGGTTCCAGGGATGCGCCGGTGGAAGTCTGCCGCGATCGCCACACTGGCCGCCGCCGCCGTTGTTGTATTGGCCTTGCGACAATTCGCCCCGGAGTCGGTCGTCGCTCCAGGCACTGCCCGACGATCCTCGGCGAGGGTCGTGGTGCGGCTCGAAGCGCCGACTGCGGAAGGCCGCGTGCGCGTCGCCTTCGTCGAGGAGCCCGGCCAAGCGCCGCCCCCCGCCGGCGAGGAACGGGGCGGGCTGGCCATCGCCATCGGCCCGCCGGACGTGCAACAGGCGGAAGCCGGTGAGGAAGCCCTGTTGTTCTGATCGACTCGCAGGATGCATGGCTCAATCTGATCCGCGGCCGCGTCGCGCCTGATCCGAGCCGCGACCTTCAGGCCGCGCGGCCGTTCGAAGACCAGGTTCTGAAACAGCCCATTAGCGATACGCGAGACCGACATCGCGTCGTCCGGAGGATGCCCGAATGAAAGCCACATGGATCTGCGTAGGGATGTGCTTGGCCGGCGCCGGCGTCGCCTTCGCACAGCCAGAAAACTCAACCGCGGCGTCGGACACCATCGTGGCTCAGGCCATCGATCAGAATGTCACCTCACTGCACGTCCAGAGCCTGGCCATCTCCGATGCCCTGTCGGACCTGGGCGCCCAGGTCGGCGTGAAGATGACCATCGACCAGGCCTCGTTGGACCTCTTGCCCTGGGGTGATCGCACGAAGCTCGCGGAACTGTCCGTGACCGACGCCTCGCTGCGACAAATCCTCCCGCGCGTGCTCGACGTGTTGGGCATGACCTACGAGGTCGGCCGCGACGGCATCCTGGTGTCGGCCGGCGAGCCGCTGAAGCGCATGAACCGGCGCGCTACCTGGGACGATCTCAAGCTCCTGCAACTGGCCAACGAGCTGGAGTTCACCCCCACGAACTTCGAGCAGTTCAAGCTCCAATACCGGATCACCAGCAAGGTCGACGCCGCTGGCATGTTGACGCACCAGCTCGGCCGATCCGGACAGGGAACCGTGGCCCAGATGCTGGAGGTCGCGACAGGCTCCCTCGGCTGGGTCTGGTTTCCGAACGGCGACCACATCGTCATCCGCACCGGCCAGGCACAGATCGCCAACAAACTGTCCAGGCGGATCACCGTCGCCTATCCCAACGAACCCTTGGCCAACATCCTCATGGACCTCGCCAACCGCGCTGAAACTGCGTTCGTTCTGGAGCCGGGCATGATGCTCAAGCTCCCTCAGGCGACGGTGAAAGAATACACCCTGCTGCTTCAGGAAACCTCGATCCGACAAGCGCTCGAGCTGATCTGTGCCCAAACCGGCCTCAAATACGAGATCGATCGCGAGATCGTGCGCATCGGGCTTTCCGAAGCCCTTGCCGAAGGCGGTGCCGCCGCCTCCAGCCAGAGGATGCCGTACGTCGGTAAGATTTCCGTCCCCGCCGCGGACGGCAGCTACTCCCTGGAGTTCCTGATCCGTAGCGAGGACCTGCCGCCGGACATCCTCGACGCCAGGAAAGAAATGATCGAGGAGGTCGTCCAGAAAATGCGGCGCGAGCTGGGGCCGACCGAGCCCATCCAATCCCCGGACGCCCCGGACCACTAACGTCTCGTCAACCGACGGTCCCCTCCATACAAGTCCATTCGAACCGCTTCAGGCTGGTTATGAGCTCGCATCGTTCGATAACGAACGGTTGTCTGTCGCCATGGACGATTCTGGGACCCTGCGCTGTCGTGACCGCAAGTTGCAGTTCGAGGGCCGACCCCAGCAATCCGATTTTCCGAATGGACGCCACGCGCGGTTATTAAGCCCCGGGAGCCTGCCTGTACATGGAACAGGAACGCGGCTGGCCAGCACCCAACCGGCGACGAGGCGTACACGAAAACGCAATCAGCAGGAAGTGGCCTACTGGTTGTTGTTCCAGGTGAAGCCTTGACCGGAAAAAAGCAAGACCTGACCCCAGTTCCCATCGCCGCGGCGGAAGTCCTGGTGGACGTCACCCAGGCTCGGCCGGCCGTCTACCTGCCGGGACAGGACGGCAAGGAACCTGTGCTCTACCGCCAGGAAGGCACGGCAATCCTCCGCCCGGACTTCACCCGGCTCAAGGAGTCCGGCGTCCACGTCATCCTTGTCCGCGGCGAGGAGCTGGACAAGTACGAGGCGGTGCTGGAGGAGAACCTGGCCAAGCTGCTGCACGACAATTCAGTTCCAGCGGAGCAGAAGGCGGCCTGCGTGCAACAGGTCGGAACCGCGGTGGCCCGCGAACTGATCGAAGGCGACAACACCGCCGAAGGGCTGGACCGCGCCTCGGCCTTGCTCGACAACGTGATCGACGGCGTCCTGGCGGACCGGGCGGTTGCCACCAACCTGCTCCAGATGAGCGGCCACCACCAATCGACCGCCAGCCACATGTTCGCGGTCGGCACGCTGGGCATCATTCTTGCCGCCGAGGCCTTCGGCGAGGAGTCTCAGTCGCTCAAGGAGGTCGGGCTGGCCGGCATGTTGCATGACCTCGGCAAGCTTCAGGTGGACGTCTCCATCTTGAACAAGACCACTCCCCTGACCCCGGAAGAAATCCGCCTGATCCAGCAACACCCCATCGAGTCCGTCCGACTCCTGGAGGAGAACCCCGTCGCCACCGACCCGGTCCGCCAGATGATCCTGCAACATCATGAGCGCTACGACGGCCGGGGCTATCCGCTGGGCCTTGCCGGCGATGAATTGCTTCCGGGCAGCAAGGTCCTATCGATCGTCGACTCGTTTCACGCCCTGATCGGCAAGCGCGTCTATCGACGCGGAACGACGCCGGCCGAGGCCATTCGCCTGCTCAGCTACCAAAGGGGCAAGCAGTTCGACCCCGAGCTCTACGCACGATGGGTGGAACTCTTCAGCAGGTGCTGGCAAGCGCAGGCCACCATCCCGCCGATCCATCTCGACCTGATGGACGTCGGACACTCCTTCCATGCCGATCATCGGCCGGAAAAAGGCCAAGGCATCCCCAGGCAACAGGCGCGGCTCTCCTGCCAAGGCCGGGCCAGCGTGAAATGTCTCTACGTCGGCCAACTCAGCGGCCCCGGAAAGAGCCAGCATGAACAAGTGCTCCCGCTTCACGACCTGTCCAAGGGCGGCCTCTGCGTCTATAGCGCCCGGCCGATGTACCGCGGCGAGGTTCTGCACATGTTTCTAAAGGCCGGACAGAAACACGTCTGGATCAGGGGGCTCGTCGCTTGGTGCAGACGCGAGCTGGGCCGCCAAGGCTACCGCGCCGGCATCAGGTTCGTCGCGCGCATCTCCCCCGATGAGGCGGCGCTACCAGTTCCCGTGACGGGGATGGACGACCCCAGAATGTTCGGGGGCGTCGGCGCCTCGATCATCGAGTGAGATCGACCCGGCCGGGCTCCCCCTATTGCGGTTCCAACTCGCCTTCCTCAGCGGCGGCGGTTTTGTCGACGTCGCCGACTGGCGCTTCGACAGCGGTTTTATCCGAAGCATCGGACGGTCCGCCGTCGGTGGGTTCCGTCGCCTTCGAGGACTGGCCGGGAGGCGCCTGCTCGTGGTTCAGCTTTCGGGGCGTGAGATCGACGATGCTCCCTGCGACGGCCACCGGCACGCGGGCCGAGGGACTGAAAGACTGGCCGGCCGCCCGAACGCCGACCATCCGGCCGATCAAGTGATCGACGTTGTGCTCGACCGAGCGGGGAATGTCGACATAGGCGATGGTCGACTGCGTGGCGGGATCGACCAGACGGAACCGACGATTCTCGGGAGCAAAGGCCAGGCTCCTGCGCAACTCGCCCTCGAGATCATACTTGACCAGGGCCTCCTCGGTCCGGCGTCGCATGATCTTCATTCGCTCCGACTCCATGTTGGCCCGGTAAGTTTCCAGTTCCGCTCGTTGCGACTTTAGGGCCAGGCGCGATTCACGCAATTCCGACCTGTCCTGGAGCTGGCGAATGCGAATCCTGGCGACCGCTTGTGGAACGATCTCGGCATCTTGCGATGCGACCTCCTGGTATCGCTTGATCAACTCGATCGGGTCGCGCTCGTCAAAGGGCTGGGCCATGAACGTGACCAGCTCTCCCTCCAACACCGTCAGCGTCGCCTGGTATCGGCCTGAGGCCGGGGCGGGCTTCTGGGCAGGATTCGAACCCCCTGCGGAGGACGAACGGGCCGGCGGCTTACTGCGCGGCGCGGCAATGTCTTGAATCTTCGGCGCCGGCTCGAGCCCCGCGGCAGGCTGGGCAAGCTGCCCGTCCGCCTCGTTCGCCGGAACGTTACCCGAGGCGGATGGCAATGGATCGAGAGGAGCCATGCCCGATTGAGCGGCGAAGGCGGCGGATTCCGGCTCCGCCGGTGGGATGGCGATGCGACCTTCCGGCAATTCCGTCGGTTGGGCCGATTGGGGAGCAGCCGGCGACGCCGGATCGACGGCGGGCTGCGTCTTCGGCTCGGCGCTCGCGGGAGGCGCGCCATCCGCTGGATTCTGCGTCTCAGAAGCCGCCGCAACTTGATGGCGCTGCACAAGGCCGCTGCCCATCCGCGGCTCGATCGGCTTGACGTATTGCTTCGAAATGTAGAGCGCCGCGCCGGGCGGCGGCTTAATCTTGAAGAACCCCTCGGCCTCGCCGATGATCTCGACCGTCGCTCCCTTGTTCAGAACGATTTGGGTGGCGCTCTTGCGGCTCTCCAGGTGGCTGCCCGCACGCACGTATACCTTGTCTTGCTTGACGGTCCCCGTGCCCCCGCCGGCGTTGCGCTCCACCGTCGCGGTATCGATGAAGCTGAAGCTGTCGGGTGGTGGCGTCACGCGGTACCAGCCGAACTTCTCACCCAGGACCAGGACTCGATCGCCGGCGTTCAGCTTCGCCGTGGGGTACCAATTGGCGCCGGCCCCGCTTCGCACGTAGACGTTCGAGCCCGTGACCTCGCCCTCCCAGGGATACTGGCCGCCATCCGGTGTGGCCTGGGCCAGGCAGGCGGCGACGGCAATTGCCGTTAGGATTGAAGCCGGCACAAGCTTGCGAAGGGTTGAAAGCGGCATGGGTGCACCTCCGTGTTCGGCCTGCCCGCGCGTGTGCGTGGCAGAACCATTCGGAATGATATCCTTGGGCCTGGAATCTAAGTTTGAGGGGGCCGATTGTCAACGCCCGGCGCGGTTTTCGGGCGGTTGGAACCCGTTTGCCCTGTTCGGAGATTGGCCGTTGCTGCCCGGTTGAACTAGCGTGGTCCTAGATGCTCACCTACCCGATCAGACATGCTGAGTCGTTGACCAACGCGAACCAGTCCGGCGGCCTCAACAGCGGCCTGTCGCCCCTCGGCATCCGCCAGGCCGAGGCCCTCGCCAGGCGGTTTCGTGGCATGAATGTCACAGCCCTCTACAGCAGTCCGTTCCGTCGCTGCCTGGAGACGGCGGTACCGATCGCCAAAGCCGTCAAGGCGACCGTTAGGGTACGGCCGGAACTCTTCGAATATCACCACATGCCTGTCGGCACGGTCGTCGATCTCGAACTGGATGAGTTGCCGGCGATCGCGGCACGATATCCTGGCGCGGCACTCTGCCCCGACTGGTCAGGCCCGCACAAGTGGCCGCCAGTCGATGAACCGCTCGATGTAATGGTGGCGCGGATGCGCGCCTTCGCGGCGCACCTCAAGTCCAGATGGACCGACGCCGACGACGTCGTGGTGCTGGTCAGCCACGGCAGTCCCATCGCCCGGCTCATCGAGGCGTGGTTGACCGATCAGCCGGGGCCTTCGTTTCGATTCGTGATCGACAACGGCACGGTCTCGGCGCTGCGTCACTTCGAGGGCACCAGCAGCCTGGTCTGCCTGAACGACACGTCGCACCTGTCGGGACTCGCGCCGCCGCCGCTGGGAAACCTCAACCCGGACGGCTCAATCAAGACCCGCCCTTCAATCATGTTTTGAAATGACTGAATGAGGCGGCGTTTTGCCTCCGCCGAGGCCGAGGATTAGAATCTCCGGCTCCATCGACGTGCCTCTTGAAGGGCGCCTTCATGCCTGTAGAGCCTGTGGACATCGGCGGTTTCAAGATCGGCGCCGGCCAGCCTTTGGCGCTGTTGGCCGGACCGTGCATCATCGAGTCGACGGACCACTGCCTGAAGATCGCCGAGTCGGTGGCTGCGATCTGCCGCCGCCTGGCCATCAACTACGTCTTCAAATGCAGCTTCGATAAGGCCAATCGTACCAGCGGGCAGGGTTTCCGCGGCCCCGGGTTGGAGTCCGGCCTCGAAACCCTGGCGGAGGTGAAAAAGAAGATCGGCGTACCGGTCGTCACCGACGTTCACGCCGACCGACAGGCCGCCCCGGCCGCCCAGGTCTGCGACATCCTTCAAATCCCCGCGTTTCTCTGCCGCCAGACGGACCTGCTGATCGCGGCGGCGAAGTCGGGCAAGCCGGTCAACGTCAAGAAGGGCCAATTCATGTCGCCCGACCAGATGGCCTCGGCGGTGCAGAAGGTGCAAGGCGCCGGCAACCGCCGAGTCCTCCTCACCGAGCGCGGCACCTTCTTCGGTTATGGCCGGCTGGTCAACGACTACACGGCGATCATCGTCATGCAGGCGTTCGCCCCGGTCATCTTCGACGCCACGCACAGTTGCCAGGTGCCGGGCGGTCTGGGCGACCAGTCCGGCGGCCTGCGGCAATTCGTCGCCCCGCTGGCCAAGGCCGCCGTTGCCGCCGGCGCGGACGCCATCTTTCTGGAGGTGCATGATCGACCGGACGAGGCCAAATCCGACGCCGCGACGGTCTATCCCCTCGACGGCTTGGAGGCCTTGCTCAAGTCCTGCTTGCGAATTCGCCAGGCCGCGGAGCACTAATCGAACTTCGCCGGCGTGGGCCCGCGCTCGACTCATGCAAATTGCCGCTAGGCGAATCGCCTCGTTTCGTTGACGGACTTTCTTACCACCCCTAGGATGCCGATCACGGCCAGTGGGACGCGCGGACCGGTCACTAACAAGCAGGGCTTTACACATGATTGACAAGGAATTATTGGAGATTCTCGCCTGTCCGAGCTGCAAGAAGCCCGTCGAATTGAAGAGTCCGCGAGACGGCGATTCGGCGGAATCCTGGCTGGTGTGCACCGGCTGCGGCCTGCGCTATCCCATCCGGGAGGGCATTCCGATCATGTTGATCGACGAGGCCGCCCCCAGGCGGCAATAATGCGAGTGCGTGGGGCAATACCCCCCGAAGCAATCATGTTCGCCATCATTTCCGATATTCACTCGAATCTGGAGGCCCTGCGTCGCGTCCTGGATGACATTGCCCGGCGCAAAATCGAGACGATCTATTGCCTCGGCGACGTGATCGGCTACGGACCCGACCCGGCCGAATGCCTGGACGTCGTCGCGCAGGCTGTCCGGTGGAGCCTCTGCGGAAACCACGATCACGCCGTCTTCTATGAGCCCGCCAATTTCAACCCCGCCGCCGAACGCGCCGCCTTCTGGACGCGCACCCGCCTGGAAGAGGAGACCGACTCGACCAAGCGGAACGCGCGGTGGCGTTTTCTCGGCGGACTGTCTCCCCGGCACGAGATGGACGGGCTCTTGTTCGTGCACGGCTCGCCGCGCAAGCCGATCAACGAGTACCTCTTCCCGGACGACGTGTTCACGGCGCCTCAAAAGCTCCTGGCCAACTTCGACCGCATGGAGCAGCTCACCTGCTTCTGCGGCCATACCCACGTGCCCGGCGTCTTCGTGGATGACCCGTACTTCGAGCCGCCCGACGAGCTGGGCGATGACCTGCGCTACACCATCGGCAACGAGAAGGTCATCATCAACGTCGGATCGGTGGGCCAGCCGCGCGACCGCGACCCCCGGGCCGCCTACGTCGTCGTCGATGGCGACTGCGTGGAGTTCATTCGGGTCGAGTACGATGTCCGCGTGACCGCCAAGAGGATTCAGGACAACCCCAATCTGGACGACTTCCTGGGGGCGAGGCTCTTCGAAGGAAAATAGCGCCCCGGCGACGCCGTCGATCGCCGCCCGACGGCGCCCACGAACAGGATCGCCGCCCTATACTGCCCGGATGGAACCGCAGACCAAACGCACGCTCATCGCCACCGCCTTGTGCATGGCCATCCTCTTCGGCTGGCTGAAGCTGATGGAGATTGTCTACCCGCCGCAGCCGACGCCTCCCAACGTCGCATCGGCCCCAGCGGAAAGCGATCGCGCATTCGTCGAAGGCACGAAGCCGCCGGCCGCGGCAACGCCGGATGCGCCCACCGCGGCACCGAGCGCTCCGGCGGAACCGCCCGGCGCCAAAGGCCTTTACGCCCAGAACGCCGAGGCGGAGACCACCGTCGTGCTCGGCGACGATCGACAGGACGATCGGCGCGCCCAATTCTCGAATCCATACCAAATGGCGGTTGTCGTCACCTCGAGGGGCGCAGGCGTCCGGTCCGTCCGGCTTTCGGGATATCGCAATCATGTCGCCCGCGACAAGAAGCGACCGGACTACGACCCCTACGACCTGTTGTCGCCCGTGAATGACATGGCGACCGATCGGTCGTACGACTCTTTCGTCACCAAGCAAGTCTTCCTGGTCGAGGACAAACAGGAGATCGATTTGGAGGACGTGGAGTGGGAGCTGCGCAAGACCACGACCGAGGCCGGCCGCCAGAACGCCGAACTCTCAACCCTGATCCGCTCCGGCGCGGAGGAAGTCCTGCGACTCACAAAAACCTACAGCCTGGAGCCGGGCTCCTACCATCTGGCCATGGATATGTCGATCCGGAACCTGTCGAATCGGCCTCGCAAGATCATCCTGACCCAACGCGGGCCGGTCGGCATGAAGAACGACGACCCGCAGCGAGAGTTCCGCAGGATCGTATCCGCGGTCGTCGAGGCAGGTGGAAAAATCGTAGATGGCCAGCAGGCCATGCGCGCCGATCTCTTCAAGCGCGACCTGGAAGGACGCGAGTTGAGGCCGGGAGATGACCGGCACACGCTATGGACCGCCCTGGGCAGCAAGTACTTCGCGTGCATCGTGACCCCGCTTCCTGCCCCCGGCTCCGCGAAGGCATACGCGGAATACCTCGCCAAGGTGTCCGGCGCGTTTATCTTCGACGATGGTTCCGCCACGGACGATCTGACCTTCGATCAGGTCTTCTCGCCCGGACCGATCAAGCCGGCCTCCACAACCAGTTTCGTCATTGAGGTGTTTTGCGGCCCGAAGAGCAGGCAGCTATTTTCCGAGTCGAGCCAAGCCAAGCAGCGCGGCTACGAGATCGCCAAGCACGTCGACCAGTCGGGCTGCACCTTCCAGTGGCTCTCCTGGGCCATGCTGTGGCTGCTCACCGCGGCTTACAAGCTGGTCGGCAACTATGGCATCGCCATCATCATCCTGGTCATCATCGTCAGGACGATCCTCCATCCCGTGACCAAGCGCGGCCAGATCAACATGATGAAGATGCAAAAGGGGATGGCCGAGTTGAAGCCCAAGCTCGAGGCCATTCAGCAGCAATTCAAGAATGACAAGCAGAAGCTCAACGATGAAACGATGAAGCTCTATCGCCAGGAGGGCATCAACCCCGCCGGGCAAGTCCTGGGGTGCCTGCCGATGTTTCTCCAGATGCCGGTCTGGATCGCGCTGTGGACGACGCTGAACACCAACGTGGACATGCGGCACGAGCCGTTCTTCTGGTGGATACGCGACCTCTCTTCGCCGGACTCGCTCATCCCCTTTTCCGCGACCTACACGATCCCGCTAATCGGGGCCATGATGGGTCCGATCACCTCGTTCAATCTGCTGCCGATCGTCATGATGATCACCATGTACGCCCAGCAGAAGTTCACTCAGAAGCTGACCAAGCCCGCCGAGCCGCCCAAGCCAAAGCTCGACGCCGAAGGCCGGCCCATCCCCGACCCCATGGCCCAACAGCAGAAGATCTTCGCCTTCATGACCATCTTCTTCGGGTTCCTCTTTTACAACTTCCCGAGCGGGCTCAACCTGTACATCCTCTCCAGCAACCTCCTGGGGATGGCCGAGCAGTACCGCATCAAAAAGCACATCCGCGAAAAAGAGGCCCGGGGAGACTTCGACAAGAAGAAACTGCCCACGCCCGACGAAGGCCCGGCCGACAATGGCAAGCAATCCCTACTCACCCGCCTGGCCAAGAAGGCGGAAGAGGCCCGGCAGGTACAATCGAACCGCCGCACCGAGAAACTCAAGAAGCGAAAGAAACAGCCGAGATTCTAAGGCGCGGCAACGCGGCAGATCGCCACGCCACGGACAGGCTCGATGGTCGACAACCAGCCAGCCCACCAATCCGCCAGAGCATTCTGTCAGGCGACCGGGCTCTGTTGCCAGTTGGTCGGCCTTGTCCTCGCCCTAGGTTCCTGCTGCTGGTGGTCCTTCAGCGGCCTCACCCAGGAGGCCCTACGGCCGACCCAGCCGGACCGGCACTATGTCGAGATCATCTCCGACGCTCGACCACCAGACTATTGGGCCTTGGCCTGTGTGAGCGTGCTCTTCTGCGGCGGATTGGCCCTGACGCCGCTTGGGATGGGCGTTCAGCATGCGCGACTTGGTGCGGGACGGTGGACGAGAGGTTTCACCGCCGCGGTGGCGCTATTCTTCTGGGCCTATCTGATGGCTGCTTTACTGGCTTCACCGCGCTCCATGGGCCCATTGCTGCTTGCCGCGGTAATGGCGATCCTGTGGAGCGTCCTGTTTCTATTGGCCGGAGCGGCGCTGGAACAGATGCGAAGCCTGCCGGCGAGGCCTAGCGACTTGACATGGACCGCACACGATGAGGATGATCTGCGAAAAGGGCGATCGCCTCATTGAGCAGGTAGAACGAGCCGGTGATGCAGATCAAGTCCTCGCGGGTGACGGCCTTTTGAGCGATGGCGAGGGCCGAGGCCAGGTCCGGCGAGACCTGGGCCATGCGGTTGTTACCGCTCAACTCGGCGAAGCGGGCCGCAAGCCAATCCGGATCGGCGGCGCGCGGCGAATTGAATTTCGTGAAGATGACCTTGTCGGCGCCCAATTGGAGCTGACGCAACATGCCATCCATGTCCTTATCCATGCAGCAGCCGAAGATCACCACCATGGTCTCGGAAGATACGTTCTGGCCGATGGCCCTCATAAGGGCCTCGACGCTTGCGGCGTTGTGAGCCCCGTCGATCAAAACGCGCGGCTCGGTGCAGATCATCTCCATCCGCCCCAAGAGCCGCACCGAGGTGAGTCCGGCGATCGCTGCCTCGTCGTCAACGGCCAGGCCGCGGACCTTCAACTGGTCCAGAACGCCGACGGCCACGCCGCAGTTCACGGCCTGGTGCTCGCCGACCAGGGGGACGGCCAAGTGGTCGAAATGGCTGGTCGGAGTCGTCACGCAGATGCGGGTCTGGGGCCCGGCGGCCCGGGACGACTCGAAACGGTAACTGAACTCGATCTGATCGCCGGCCTCGGCGCCGGCGAAGATCAGCGGAGCGCGAACCCGTTCCGCCGCCCGCTTCAGCGCCAACTTGACCGACTTGGGCTGAGGCGCGCAGACGACCGGAATCCCCTCCTTGAAGATGCCGGCCTTCTCCTCGGCGATGCGCTCGAGGGTCGGGCCGAGCTGCTGGGTATGGTCTAAGCTGATGCTGGTGATGCCGCAGACCTCGGGGCGAACCACGTTGGTCGCGTCGAAACGACCGCCAAGGCCGACTTCAATCACCGCGATGTCCACCTTCTTGTCCTGGAAATACTGAAAGGCCACGGCCGTCAGAATCTCGAAATAGCTGGGCGGGTCGCTCTTGTGCTTCGCGACCAGGGAGGCGATGGTGCTGACAAGCCGCGCGAAGGCCCCCTCGGAGATCTGCTCGCCGTTGACGACGATGCGCTCGCGAATATCCACCACGTGCGGCGACGTGTAGAGCCCGACCCGATGTCCGCTGCCCTGGAGCATGGCGGCCAGCATCGTCGCCGTCGAGCCCTTGCCCTTTGTGCCGCCGATATGCACGCACCGATAGGATTTGTGCGGATTGCCCATGTCGGCCAAGAGCCGTTTGATCCTGGCCAAGGTATAGACGCCCCGGGCCCGGCTGCTCGGCGGGCGTCGCTCATAGTTCACCTGGGAGGCGAGAAAATCGAGGGCGGACCGGTAGGTGCGGACCCCATGCCGCGCACCGGTCCTCGGGGTGCGGACGGACCTGTGGGTCGCCCGTCCGCTCTTGCGGGCAGCGCCACTACGCCGTGCCGGGGCAGCCTTGGGATCAGCCGTTTTCTTGCCAGTGGACCTTGTTTTTCGATCTGCTGTAGCAGTGTTTCCCATAGATAGAGGCCATGTTATGGGCTGTGCGTCCCAAAATCAAGACTAAACGCGATTACTGCCGACATTTCCGGTTACGAATACGTTCATAACATAATGTTGATAAGGTTGTTACAATCATGTAAGCAATCGGATTGATAACCGAATAATTCCCAAACTTATGAGGGGCTCCGACTGGCGCTAGAGCCTGACTCCGAGGGACCCGCGGCTGTCAATATGGCCGACTTTCACCATGGAGTCACCTGTAGCGTCAGGGTTTGGCATCGGCGGCCCGCACGGCCGCGACTGCTTAATCGTGGCACCTTGTTCATTTTGTAACGATCTCCGCGGGTGGATGGTTCGATCGCCCTAGTGCCGCGTCTCGATCGAAGTCTCGGGGGGTGCGGGCCTCTGGCCCGCCGGAATCGGTCGCGAGAGCATGGCGGGCGGGACGCCCGCACTCCCCCAACCCGAAGCATCGATCGAGACTTGGTACAAGCGGGAATCAGCCCTTGACGGCCGGACCCGGTTGGCCGAATCATGCTTCCACGGCTTGACCTCCTGCCAGCCGGGAATCTTCCAATGGACGCGCCGAAGACCAGAATCGTCCGCTGTTGCCACTGCCGGGGGATGATGCGGGTCCCCGGCCGAGCCCTCTCAGTATTTTGTCCTCACTGCCAGACTCGCGTGACCCTTGAGAGTCTGCGAATCGTCGGTGCCCATCCGGGCAAGAAGCTGGCGACCTGCGGCGACATCATCGTCGAGGCCTCCGCTCGGTTGAACCTGGAAATCACCGCCCAACGGGTGCTCGTCCGGGGTCGAGTGCGTGGTCCTGTCCTGGCCTGGGAATCGGTGGAAGTGGGACCCGGCGGCGAGGTGATCGGGGACATCAAGGCCCCGAAGCTGGTGGTGCAGGATGGCGGGAGGATTCAGGGGCGATTCGAGCGAACCCGGCGATGGCTCGAACCGCCGATGCCCGATACGCCGTCCCCGCCGCATCGGAAGGATGTCGCACCGGAGCCTCGGCCGGCGGCAAGCCCCCCAGCCGGCCCGGAGCCGGTGTCGATACGCCCGCAACCCCTGCCACCCCCCCGCTCGTCAGCCGGTGAGTCCGCGTAGTCGTCCGTGGAATGCCGCCCCTGTTCGGGTCAACGCGGGCCGCAGTTTTTCGCCGGGCGGTTACGGAAGCGACGACGCCGCGACCGGTATCGGCACGTCACCAGCACAACCGGCGTGAACAGGGCGATTGTCGGAAACACGCCCGGCGCGCAGCAACTGAATGATTGCCCTCCCGGGGGGGGGCCAGGCAGCATCACCGGGTCGCTGGCATCGTTGCAGTCCGGCGTGCCGTTGCCGTCGGCGTCGGCATCCGAGGTCCCGCAACCGCAGGCGCCCGGCTCCGTCTTGGCGCCATCCTGGGGACAGCCGTCGTTGCAGTCGGCCGTGCCGTCGCTGTCGGAATCGACGAGACAATCAGGGGGCATGAAGCCCTGAACGCTGTATATAAGGTTGTCATTTATCGACGAGACAATCAGATCGCCGCTGATAGGATCGACAGCGCAATCCTCCGGTCCGTCGATATCCATCACAAGGACACGCCGCGTGGCCGGTAATGGATCGCCGTTTCCGTCGATTTCAAACGTCACCACCCAGTCCTCGCTGAATTCCGCCTCCACGAGGCTGTCTATGGCGAAAAGTGGATTACCCGCGTGAACGTAAGCAAACCCCTCTTGGCCGTTGTCGGCTAGGGTCACGATGGGGGTCAGGCCGACGATATTAAACGTGCCGGCGCCATCGGGTGTCACCGTTGCGTCGTACCAATCAGCGCTGTCATAGGAAACGATCTTGAGATGACCGGCGCCGGGAAAGCCGGCCGGGACAAACCCGAGCGCGCCTGTGGAGGGATTCACGCCAAGCGGTGATAAGTCGATAAGCCTGTCCGGGTCCATGCTGCCCGGCCTGATTTGGCCGACGTGATTGTCGTCGTAGGTCGTATAGAAGAGCACCATGTCAGGCCCGTAGTCGAGTCCGCCGTCGATACCCGAGTCGGCCTCGCTGCCCGGCGCGTTGGCGATCCGCGTGGCGTTGCCCAAAAAGCCGATGATGTGGCCGTCGAGGTTGCGGTCCACCGTGATCTCAAAGATGCCTGCCGTGTCGTCATTGGCCTCGCCGGCTATGAGCAGGGTTTGCGGATCGCCTTGCTTGAACACGAGGGAGCCATAGTCGGTTGGGAGGCCCGGGACCCCGCCAAGATTGGTAACCGAGTAGCTGCCGGCGTAGAAGGGGTCGATGGTCTGAGCGTTGACGGTCGAACATAAGAACAGCATGACGCTGAATAATCCGCTGTAGAATAGGTTCAAAGTGCGCATGTGCATGGCTCCAGGGGCGAGGGGCCGATTGCCTAAAAGGAGTAGCGTGCTCCTTGTCCTGGGGGGCTTCCTATTCTAACTGATTTCGGGATTCATAGTCCACACATCATGAGCCGACGGCGCAAGTCGTCGGAATCCGATCGAGGCGAGGATCACGAATGTCGAAGAGTTGACCGATGTGCGGGCCGGAAGGATCAGCCCTTGGTGGCCTGGACGACCTCGCTGATGGTCGTGATGCCGCTTCGGACCTTTCTCCAGCCATCATCGCGGAGCGCAATCATGCCGTCCTGAAGGGCCCGGTTCCTGATCTTGCCGGAACTGGCACGTTGCAGAACCAGTTCGCGGACCTCGTCGTTGAGCTTCATCAACTCGAACACGCCCTTGCGGCCGGAAAAACCGCTGTTTCGGCATTCACGGCAGCCGCGTCCGCGATAGACCTGCTCCCCCTGCCAACCAAAGTCCGGCGGGACGTCCACCTTCTCCGGGGTGTAGGCCTCTTTGCAGTGCTTGCAGATGGTGCGCACCAGCCGTTGAGCAAGCACGGCCTCGACGCTGCTGGCCACCAGAAACGGCTCCACGCCCATGTCCAGCAGGCGCGTGGTGGCGCTGGGGGCGTCGTTGGTGTGCAGGGTCGACAGCACCAAGTGACCGGTGAGCGATGCCTGCACCGCCGTCTCGGCTGTTTCCAGATCGCGAATTTCGCCGACCATGATGACGTCTGGATCGTGCCGCAGGAACGAGCGCATCCCCCGGGCAAAGGTCAGGCCGGCCTTGAGATTCACGCCGACCTGGTTGATGCCGTCGAGGTGGTACTCCACCGGGTCTTCGACGGTCAGGCACTTGATCTCGTCGGAGACGATGCCGTTGAGGGCGGCGTAGAGGGTGGTCGTCTTGCCCGAGCCGGTGGGGCCGGTGACCAGCAGAATGCCGTGCGGCTGGCTGATGACGTGCTGGAATTCGGCCAGCATCTCCGGGTCGAAGCCGAGGTCCTCGAGCGACAGCAGGATCGACTGCTTGTCGAGGATACGCATGACCACCCCCTCGCCGAAGACCATGGGGATGATGCTGACGCGCAGGTCGATCTCGCGGCCGTGAACCTTGATCTTGAAGCTGCCGTCCTGCGGGAGCCGGCGCTCTGCGATGTTCAGGTTTGACAGAATCTTGATGCGACTGATGATCGCCGCCTGCAATTGGCGAATCTGCGGGGGCACATTGGTGTTCCGCAAGACGCCGTCCACGCGATAGCGAATCTTCAAGTCGTTCTCGAAGGGCTCGATGTGGACGTCGCTGGCGCGTTCGTTGATCGCCTCCAAGAGAATCTCGTTGACCAGCTTGATGACGCTGGCGTCCTGGGCCATCTCCGCCAGGTCGCCCGCGGACTCGTTCAATTCGCTGACGACCTCCAAGCCCTCCTCATCCACGAGTTGGCTCACCGTGTCGCCGCCGACGCCGAAATGCTTCTTGATGATTTCGTTGATCTCGCTCTCTTTGGCCAGGACCGGCTTGACCTCCAGCCCGCAGAGCATCCGCAACTCGTCGAAGGCGTAAATCTGGAACGGGTCCGGCGTCGCCACACGCAACGTCCCGTTGACGCGGTCCAAGGGAATCAGCTTGGCCCGGTGGACGAGCTTCGAGGGCATCTTACGGAGCAGTTCCACGTTGACGGGGACTTCGCCGCCGGCCAGGTCCACAACATCGAAGTGGTATAGGGTTCCAAGCGCTCCGAGGACATTCGACTCGCTGCAATAGCCCAGCCTAACCAACACACGGTCCAGGCGATCAGTGGGGCCGCATTGTTCGTTGGCCGACTTGAGCTGATCCTGCGTGATCGCCTTCTGCTCGATGAGAATGTCGCCCAGATTCACTTAGGAAGAATCCTTTCCAAAGACCACGCCGGCCGGCGCCCTTCCTCCCGGACGCCGTGGAGGCAGACCCTATGCGCCGCACCCCTCATTGATACTTCCCCGCCTTCGGCTTGGTTGCAACGGCTCGCGGTTATCCTCGTTATTCCCCGCGACGCCCGCAATCCGAAACCCGCAATGGGCTTACAACTCAGGCCGCAGTGTGACGTCCATGATACCGGGGGCCTCCCAGTCCCACCTGTCATCGGCCACCCACCTCAGCGCCGCAAGCATCCCCGCATGTTCGCAGGCGGAGCAAAAAATCTCTTCGTCGGTGGAAAGGCGGATATCTTGGCCTAGGATGGTTATCGGATGGTCCAGGGCCCGCCGATGGGCGGCAAGAAACGCAGGGTCCTTGCGGGCCCCGGGATCATGGCGGAACTGCTGCTCGTGTCTGATCCGCCACAGCCCTGCCTGTACCTCCTCGAGCTTCGCCAGCACGAGGGTCGGACAGCGGACCGCTTGATCGGCGGGCAGGGGATCAAACGTGATCGGCGACTGGGGGTCGACGTGCGGGAACAGCCAGCAAAGGGCACAGAACTCCCCCCAGATTTGCCTCAGCCGAAGAAGCACCTCATTGGTCGAGTATTCCCTGATCACCGCGCGGTCGAGCAGGGTCTCCCTAAAGTGCCTGACCGTACCCGGCGAGGGGGTCTTGATGTCATGGCCCTCCTGACTCACGCCTATGCGTCGACACCACGCGACGCGGAGGGCGACCAGGTTCGCCTGGGCCGCATGGGTCATAAGCGCGATTGTCTGGAGGCTACGAGGGGTCAGGGCCTCAAGAGTCTGGGGAGAGTCCATGAGACCATGTTAGCCCAACCAAGCGGATTCGTGCCGGACCTGTCTCGTCGTCAGACGAACGAGACTTGGATTTCGGTCCTGGAGGGTTCCCCACCCGATGGCGGACAATGTTCGCGTTCACACTTGGGCGGGCTAGATGCGAGCCTCGATCGATTGCAGCCCGAAGGTACCCCTTGCGCATGAATCGCGGTATGCTGACCATCGAATCTATTGCACTTCGCCGGTTGGTAGCGATAACTTTTCAGATTTCAGCCCTGAATGTAGTGTGCGGCCTTGAGTGGGGCGGCCGAACGCGGGGTCAGGACCCCCATTTGGGATGGCTGGAGAGGGCTTGTTTTCCGACCGATACCTCCTTGACCAGGGAGTGAACTTTGCGTTAAGATGCGTGTAACGAAACGGTAAAGAAGCGAGCCCACCGGGAAAACTGGGATTCACTCTACCAAGAGATGCGGACTATTCGTCGCCCGCTGTTGGACACGCATCACTAGCCTAGAGGCACGAGGGGATTCTCTGAATGCCCTGTGTGGAGTGTGGCCTGAACAAAGTGTTTATCGGAACGCGAGAATCTTGGCTGACGACGGCGCAGGCTGGCAGTCGAGCCGCGCGCGCCGCGGAGTTTTTTTTGGGGCATCTTGAAGCGAGTTTTCAGCGTCGGCTCGCCGACCGGTGGTTGCGCGAGACGATGCTGTGTGTCAGGCGATCGAAACTAACTGGCTGATCGGATTCGGCTATCGCAAGGAGCAGAACAGATGAACGGACGAAGTACTCTCATCGCGGCCCTAGGGATCTCGGCCTGCCTGTGTTGGGCCTTCCTCAGCACGGACGCCAACGCCGCGAACCCGGATACGAAAAACCACGGCGACCTTCGGACGGTCGTGTCGCCGCGCAGCGACGACCCCAGCGAGGAGAAGATCCTGCTCCCATCGACCCGCTATTTTCCGATCCAAAGGACGATCGCCCCGGAACCCGGCCGCGGCGCGGGTCCCCGCGGCGGGGCGTATGTATGCACGTATTCTCCCTGCGATGAACTGGTCTACGACAACCTGAACGGCGACCTTTTCGGATTCGCCATCGACGACATCACCCTCCGTGAGTGGGACGACGTGGTCTTCGACCCCGACGTCGCCCACCGCCATATCTGCCAACTCGTCTTCTCGGTCGGCGGCATCGCCAATTCAGGCGGGACCGACATGCTGACGGTCACCCTCAATTCCGGCAACCGCTCGCCGATCTGTCCGGACGACCCGGCCTCTACTCTGCTCTTCCAGACGACGGTCGAGATTCAGCTCACCAACCCGTTCCAAACCGTCGGTATTGAGATCGACCCGCCCCTGCTTCTGAATGTCGACTCGCTCTGGGTGGGCATGCATGTGCCCGATGCCGCCACCGACGCCTCTTGGGCCCACGGCGGCGAGGCCGAGGCCGGGTTCAGCGACGACCTCTTCGTCATTCCGAACGGCGACGGCGTGTGCGCCTTCGGCGCCGGCGGCGACTATTTCTTCTACGGCGGCGACCCCCAGGCTTCCTACTCCTTCCAGATCCGTGCAAACCCCGGCCCGCCGGGCGCCTGCTGCGACCGCGACACCGAGGACCCGATGAACCCCGGCAACGGCACCTGCACCGACACCGTCCTGCGGGCCGACTGCGTTTCCGGCACGACGACTGCGGTCTGGAAGGAGGGCCTGTGCGCCGCCTTCGACAACACCTCGCCTATGTGTACCCTTTGCTTGTCGCCGACCGAGTGCGAGATGTCCACCCCGGAGGACGAACCCGTCTGCTTCGACGGTTATGAGGACGTATCCAACGCCGGTTGCCTGGAAACCCCTTTCAATTTTGATGTCCTAGCTTGCGGCGACTCGCACTGTGGAACCTCGGGCAACTATAAATCGCACTGCACCGAAGACGACGAGTGCGCCGGCAGCGCCATCTGTACGGCTGGGATGTTCTGCGAGAACCCCGCCGCGCCGCTGACTAACTCGCGCGACCAGGACTGGTGGCAGATCACCCTGACCGAGGACACCGAAGTTTCCATCACCTTGGAGCCTCGATTCAACGCCACTTTTGACCTGATGAACAACGGCGGCGCATCCGCTGCCGAGAACTGCTCATTCAACACCTTGGAAGAGCGCGCGCCGGCCGCTTGCGGCAGCGCCAACATCACTCGCATCCTGCCCCCCGGTACTTGGCATGTCCGCATTCGGCCCGACACGTTGGTCGGAATCCCCTGCGGCGTACAGTATCGCTTGAGCATGACCTGCACGCCCATGCCTGGCACTCTGGCCCTCGTCCCCTGCTGCGACACCAGCGTCACCGGCTGCACCGACATGGCCGAGGTGGCTTGCACGGGCCGGCCCTTCCATTTTGTCAACGACACCGGCACCAGCTGCGCCAATGTCACCACTCCCTGCCCCGGGAAGCCCGCCAACGACAACTGCCTGCCTCCCGTCGCCCAGCAGCTTTCCGGCCAGGACGTGACCGTGGCCTTCGACAGCACCTTCGCGACGGCCTCGGACCTGACTTTCCACCCTGGCACCGAGGATATCCCGCTCAACTGCGCAGTCGGTGAGCCCGCTAACCCCAACAATCCGGCCATCGTGGCGGACGTTTTTTACACCTACACCATCCCCACGACATTCGACGATGAGATGATCGACTCGGGCGAGTTGGTCATCAGCACCATCGGCTCGGCCTATGACACCCGCGTCTTCGTCTATGGCGACCCCGCAGCAGTCAACAGTTGCAATTCGGCGCTCTGCACCAAGATGCAGGTGGCCTGCAACGACGACATCGTCTTCAGCGACGACACCACGGTCAAAATCAACAACATCTCCCACCTGACCCTCGATGTGGAAGCCGGGCTCTCCTTCTTTGGCCCCGGCGACTGCATTTTGATCCGCGTCGGCGGCGCCGGGACCGGCGCCCTCAGCCGCGGCGCTGGCGTCCTGAACGTCAGCTTCATCCCGCGCGGCAACGCCGATCCGTTTAGCCTCTCCACCGGTCGCTGCTGCTTCGCCAACGGTACCTGCGACATCACCGTCGATGAAGCCACCTGCACCGGCATGGGCGGCTTCCCCCGGGCCTTCACCGACTTCTACGAGGACGAGGACGCCACCTTCGACGAGACCGCCGGCTGTTTCACCGATCCTTGTCCGGTGGCCGGCGAGGCCTGCTACAACGCCCTTGACTTCAACGCCATGGAAGGCGATTCCGGCCAGATCACCCCGGACATCCGCGACGTCCTGTTCGTCAAGTACGTCGTTCCGGCCGGATTCGGCGGCATCGTCATCGACTCCTGCTCCTCCGCAGGCTTCAACGACTTGATCGCGGTCTATGACGGCACCGTCCCATTGCTCTTTGACGGTAGCTGCAACTTGGGCTCTCTGATCGCAAAGGTCGACGACTGCACCTCCACCGACTCCCGCGCCGGCGGCGCACAGTCGTTCGCCCCGTGCTTCGGCGGCCTCAACGCCACCTTCAGCTCCTGCCTCTGCCTTGCGGTCGGGGCAGGCGGAGACGTGCAGGTCGGCCAGACCCTCTACATCGCCCTCGGCGATGCCGGTCTCATCGGCATCGAAGGTGAATTGTGGCCCGGTTCGCCGCGTGACGTCTTCGATGTGGACATCGACGACCTCAGCGCCCCGGATCCCGCCGTCCTGACCATCACCACCGCCACGTCCTGTTTCGTCTGCGGCGCAAGCGGCTGCCCGGCAGGCCCGAACATCATCCAGGAAGACACCTTGTCCGAGAACGTCTGCATGGACAACCCCAACATCGGCAACCCGGTCGACGATTACAACGGCGGCTGCAACCTGAATCCCTTCACCGGCGACCCCGGCATCCAGGCGTTCAATGCTCCGCTCGTCGACTGCTCCGCCGGGACCATCACCATTTGCGGCCAGGCCGGCAACTTCCGGCACGGCATCTTTTGCGAGGCGCCGGACGAGTGCAACGCCAGCAACAGCACCTGCGACCTCACCAACAACCTCTGCACGGGAGGCGCTTCGATCGTTGGCCGCGACCAGGATTGGTACAAGGTTCTCGTGACCGAGCCCGCGAATCTCGTGATTAGATCGGTCGGGATGGAGTTTCCGGCCGAAATCCTGATCTTCGGCGACCCCGAGGGCGACTGCGACGACCTCTTCGTCTTCGACGCGGACGACACCGACTTCGCCTGCGACCCGACCACCGGCGTGCCCGTCGAACTGGAGACCAGTTCAAGCCTCTGCGCCGGAACCTACTACCTCATCATTCGGCCGTCGGTCTTCGGCGGTTTGGGCGACGCGGAGTGCGATTCGCGCTACGTGGTCGAGGTCTCGTGCGAACCCTTTGTCTCCGCCGCCTGCTGTCCCGCCGACATGAACGGCGACGGCTTGTCAGACGGGCGCGACATTCAGAAATGGATCGAGATCCTCTTCACGCCGCCGACCGTGTTCGACGAGTTCCTCGGCTGCTTCCAGCCGAATTTCTGTCGGGCCGACGCGAACGGCGACGGCATCGTTGAATTCGCCGACCGCACCGACTTCGTCGACATCTTGTTGACCAAGTTCGGCCCCGGGGAGCGGCCGGAGTGCGACCTCGGAGAGGCCTGCACCGACCCCTCCACCAGCCAACTCGACTTTGACTCGACCGGAGCGACCCTCAGCGACCTCGACCCAGGCGGCGAGCAGGGGAGGGCCGCCGAGTGCATCTGCCCACTCGAGAACGGTACCATTTCAAATATCTGCTGGTGGGGTACTTATATCAATGTTGACGGCTTGAGCTGCGCCGTCCCCGACGACGACTGCTTCGTCGTTAGCTTCTACGAATCGACCGCCTCCCGCTGCCCGGGCGCGCGCATCTGCCCCACCGGCCTGAGCGAGCCTAATTGCGTACAGAGGATCGATTCCGCCAATCTCGTTCGGACGGACGACGGCACGCTCATCGTGGAAAATGGCGTGGTCGCCGACTTCCTCTACTCAGCAACCTTGGACGCGCCGCTCCAGGTGACGGCCGGCGAGTGCGTCTGGATTGAGATTGTCAACTACTCGCAGCCCAACAGCGCCGGCGCCGAATGCAGTTGGTATTGGGAACAGTCGCCACAGGGCGACACCCGCCACGCCGTCACGAAGTTGCCCCCTGCTGTCGATGTCGGTCCAAACTACGTCGGCACTGATTTTCCTTCGGATTACAGCGCCTGCAGCGCCATCGGCCAGGCCCAGGCCAACGTCGCCGAGCGCGACCTGGCCATCAGCGTCAACGTCCGCATCGCCAAGGACGGCTGCGGCAAGCCCGAGGGCCGCTGCTGTTACGACGCCGACATCCTCGTGGCCGACCAGGATTGCCAGGTCACCACCGAGGAGTTTTGCGAAGTCGTCCTCCAGGGCGAATGGTCCGAGGGCGGCACCTGCCCGGCCACGCCGCCCTGCACCACCGGCCGCTGCTGCTATTGGGACGGTGATTCCACCAACTGCGTGGTCACCATTCAGAGCGCCTGCACGGCCGTGGACGGCGACTTCGTCAGCGGCATTGATTGCAGCACAGCCTGCCCGACCGGCAAGTGCTGCATCGAGGTCTCGCCGGGTAACGTGGTCTGCAACGAAAACTACTCCAACCCGCAGTGCCGTGCGGAGGGCGGACTCCTCTGGCAGCAGGGCGCGAATTGCGGCGGCCCAACGCCATGCCCCGCCACTCTCTGCAACGACATCTCCAACTTCTGCCAGGGTCCGTACCTCGCCGGAACCGGCGGAACCGAGGCCCAGGGCGGCTACGTCAGCGATCTCGACAACCTCGTGGCCACCGCGGACGATTTCCGTCCGGTCAACACCTCCGGCGGCGCCGAAAACTTCATCGACCGCGTCTGTTGGCGCGGCTTCCACAAGCAGGGCAATAGCGACTGCGGCGGCGGTGTAGAGGTCTCGGAAACCTTCACCATCACCTACTACAACACCGCCAGCAACCTGCCCAGCACCGTCAGGGCCGGGCCATTCACCGTGACCCCGACCAAGAGCGCCCCCGGCGAGTCGGTCAACGGCGGAGGCGTGCAGTACCAGTATGAGGCGACTCATACCGCCGTGCCGCTCAGCCCCAACACCTGCTACTGGATTCAGATCCAGCAGACAGTCACCGACTTGCCTTGCGTCTTCATTTGGGGCATGTCGACTGAAGGAGGGAATAGGCGGGCGGCGGTCAAGAGCGACAATGCCCAATCGTTCCCCTTCCAGCATGTCGATCGCGACCTTGCCTTCTGCGTGGGGCCGATGAGGACCGGAACCTCCATTTGTGCCGAGAGCCCGGCCATCGCGGCGCCTGCCAACGACGCTTGTCCTGCGGCCATCGATCTCGGCGTCGGTCCAGTTGCGGCCACCGAGGGAACCACCTTCAAGGCCACCCGCGACCCGAACTCCACCGTCGCCAACTGCGTGGTCGGCCAGTCGGGTAACGTCTGGTACAGGTGGACCCAGGGTGCATCGGCAGTCGCTACGGTCTTCGAACTCTGCGGCCTGAAGAGTTCCTACGACTCGGTCATCTCGGTACACAAGACCGTCGACGACCTAGGGAATCCGCTGCCCGCCGGCGGATGCCCGGGGCAGGGCGCTACCCAGATCGCCGTCGTGGCCGGTTGCAACGACGACGGCGGCGTGAACTGCGCCGCGGGCCTAGGCACCGCCCAGGTCTTTTTCCGCGGCCGCCAGGCGCGCATGAACGTGACCACTACATCCTTGCTGCCGGCGAACAGGGAATTCCTGATCCAGATCTCCGGCGCCAACAAGGGCGCAGCCACGAGCAACCCGCAGGAAGGGACATTCATCCTGACGATCACCCAGTAGCGTCGCCAGGGAATTCAGGTAGTCCAAACGGCCTCCGAGGCTATTGCTTCGGAGGCCGTTTTGTTTCATTCCGGGCGAGCGCGGTCCTTATCGGGGAACAGTCAATCACCGGATGTCGTCGGCGGAGACTCTCGGCCCGACAGCCGGCGGTGGGATTTGAACCCACAGCCTTCCCTTGTCAGCAAAAGACTTACGGCGGCGCTGCGCAGTCTATTGACCAGTCGCAACCCCAAAACGCGCCGGAAAGTGCCCCGGCGGACCCGGCCCTGGTGACTGTGATTCGCGCTTGGCCGGAGCTGCCCCCGGCGGTCCGCGAGGCAATCGCCCGGCTCGCACAGCTCACCGGCCAAGCATGACGCGGGGCCGACGGGCACACCGACGCCGACAACCGACAATACCGACGAAACCCCGATCCGGCAGCGCGGCGCGGCGTATTGTCGGCGCTCCGGGCGTCGCGGGTCCTTCCCCCCGACTTGCGGACGAGGGGGCGACCGGAACAATCGCGGAGTGCGTTTGAATCTTAATCTCTGGCCGCGAATTGCCGGGCGGCGTGTCGGACCCCATAGGGGGGCAAAATGTTCGTAAATCGCGCTTTTGTCCACCTGCCGTCCGATACACGGGAATTCCCCCGTAATTGAAAAATTAGCGTGGCCCGAGGAAGAAAAGCGAAGCCAACCGAAATCAGGATTGCGGAGGGACTCCGCGGCCACCACCCGGTGAACACGCTGGCCCCCCCCCCGGCCCACCTGACCACCCGATCAAAGGCCCTATGGTGCGAGCTGGCCCCGGAGATGGCCGGGCGACAGGCGCGATGCACCTGCGGCCACACCTTTGCTATCCCGGCTGCACAAGAGGTGGTGGACCTGAATGATTCTCATGTCAGCGCACGCAAGCCAAAAAGCTTGCCGGATGGCGTGAATCGACCGATTGATAAGAAGCTGGCGCTTGCCGCCGGTGCCATGCGGATCGTCGGCGCACTATGCTTTCTACAGGCGGTTGCCGGGTGTCTTACGAACGTTCTTGCGAAGGCTACAGGCTCATCAGGCGATTATCCGGGCCACGAAATAATGATGATGACCGCCACAGTCGGCGTGATATCCATTGGGTTGGGGGAATGGATGCGCAGACCTAACCACACCTGATAGAATCGCCGGCTGGGACGGCGGGCGACGGCTCGCCGAACGGATCGGGCGGGGTTGCCGCACGCACCTACGCGACAGCTCACGCCCGGTTCGGTCCCGTGCGAGTAGGTGCGATGTCTAATGATACCTGGCGACAATCTCTCATTGCGATCCGTGCGGACTTTGACGCTGCCGCCCGAATGTTTCCCGACTTGCGCTGCGCAGTTGTTAAGTACCAACATGCGGAATTGAACCGCGACGATGTTATCGAGCTAATGCGTGCAGCGAAGTATCGTCTTGACGAGGCTATCAAACTTGAATTGGACTCACGGCGTGTTAGTCACAGTTGGGGTCTAGTTCATTCATTTCAGGACATTAAAACCACGCAAAGGTGGGACATTGCGATCTGTGGCGACAGGGCGGGCGCGCATCGGTTTAGCGAGCTAGCTGCCGCCGCAGCCGGATGCCTGAAGCCAAACTGGAACTTGATTACGGCGATGGAATCAGTCTGTCAGTCTCCTGACCTCCAAGACGCATCGGATTGGATGCGGGCGATTTTTTATGTTGCATGGCAGCGTGTATCGGGCAGCGCATTACATGCAAAACAATTGCTACATGACAAGCGGCGGAATGCTCTTGTTACAAGCGTATTGCCTGTCAATCCGTTTCTCGCGTCCGCATTATTGATAGACCTGCTTCTCACGAAGGCGCTGGGTTGGCAATTGGAATTGATGCAAGGCACGAACAAGGCTGCGCCCGAATCGCCTGTGGGGAAGCAACTTGCAGCGGCAAGAATGTACAAAGGGAAAATGACCTGCCGCCAATTGGCCGAGGAATTCGGTATTACCCGCCAACTGGACGCGCTCCGCAAGCGCCTTGAACGGTGGCGAAAAGGGAATGACGCTGGCTGGAGTCAAATCTCTGATGCAACATCGCGCGAGGCGAAGTATGTGTACGAGGTGAAGGCCGTACAGCCTATTATTGATTCGCTTAAGCAAGCCTCCGCGCGTCCGCCGCACGTCAAACGAAACGAATCTTTGACTCAAAAACCCCTATAGACATTGCGCTGTTTGACGGACGCAGCGTCCGCAGACAACACGCCGCTCTTTTGCTCGCCAAACTGGCGGGCATGAATAAGAACCCCAAAAAACTCACCGAGTTAAGCAAGACCGAGTTGCGCCGGTCCCTGCGCGCGACCGAGCGGCTTGTAGGAGCTGATTCCCGAAGTGCAGCGATTCTGCGCCGCGCCCTGGCAGCGAAACAAATTAGAAAAGGGGGCGCGGCATGACCAGTAATACGGTCGCAACATCGGACCCCATCGCCGTCGGGGCGCGCGAGGCGGCGCGCCTGTGCGGCATCAGCCCGCGCAGTTGGTGGCGCTTGGTCGCAATGGGAAAGACCCCGCCGGGCTACAAGCTGGGCGGGCGGCGCGTCTGGCGAATCGCAGACCTGAAAGCGTGGGCGGCTAACGGATTCGCCCTGGAAGGGGGCGAGCCATGACGCCAAGGCCCAACAAAAATGCCCGGCCCGCGCTTAGCACGCGGCGACCGGGCGGCAATCTGAGACACGATCAATTCTATCCGGGCGCGGCCGTCAATCAATCGTCTGATGATCCGATCCTCACGGCGGGCGAACAATTCGCGGCCCGTTGGCGCGAAGCGGCGGCGTGTTTCTCGTCGGCGTTCTACCGGGCGTTGACCGATCCGCCCATGCCGTGCGTCGCGGCCGTGATTCAGGCGGCCCGCGATGAAAACTTGCAGCTCACGGCCGATGACTTCCCGCCCGGATTCTGGCCGCTAATTGCGGTCCTGATCCGGCACGCCGAGTGCGGCATCCGCCCTGACATTGATTCCGTCCTTTCCCTGGCCGCGCGATGGGACGAGGCGCTGCCCATCGGCGGCGGCGGCGTTCGCGCGGAGCTGCGCGAAATACTGGAGCGGGAAGCATCAGCGGCGGGATTGCTTTCATGGGCGCACGAGCTGAAAGCGTGTGCCCGCAAGGCCCGGCAGTTTCATCGGCTACATCGACGGCTTGGCGCGCTTGTCGGCGCGCCAATAGAAGCGGTGTCGCAAGCCCCCGTCGCGGCGACCGCTACGCCCGCTTCAGTGCGACGGTTTTCTGCCCGCGCGATTGCGGCAGTCATGGAAGGCGAGCGATGAACAACTATCGACTGTTTCCGGTTGACCTGCTGCCCGCGTCGGTCGCTCGTTTCGTGAAAGAGACCACGACAGCGATGAATTGCGACCCGGCGATGATTGCCCTGCCCGCGATTTCGACCTTGGCGGGCGCAATCGGTATGACCCGCGAGATAGTCTTGCGCGATGACTGGCGGGAACCCGCGATTGTCTGGACGGTCATAATCGCTCGATCCGGCACGATGAAAACCCCTGGGATGGAAACCGGGATAAGGCCCCTGGCTGATGTAGAGCATCGGGCACAGCTCGAAAATCAGGCAGCGCTTGCGGATTATCAAACCAAGCTGCTTCACTACGAAAAAGAGCTGGTGACTTGGAAGCGTGATAAAGGCGGCGGCGACCCGCCTGACCGGCCGGAACCACCTGCCCGCAAGCGATTCATTGTCGCGGATACCACGCTGGAAGCGCTCGCACCGATCCTGGCGGAGAATCCGCGCGGCGTCCTATTGGCGCGAGACGAGCTGGCCGCATTCTTAAAAGGGTTCAATCAATACAAGTCGGGCAAAGGAAGTGATGCAGCGGCATGGCTGGAGCTGAACCGGGCCGGGCGATTATCTGTGGACCGAAAGACCGGCCCGGCGACAATCTATGTGCCGCGCGCGGCGGTTTCCGTCACCGGCACCATTCAGCCGTCCATTTTCGCAACCGTTATGCGCGGCGAGCATTTTGACAGCGGGCTTGCTGCTCGCATCCTGATAGCGCAACCCCCGACAAGGCAAAAGCGATTCACGGCGAAAGCCCCGGCGGCTGGCGTGATTAGAGCCTATGCCGATACCGTCGATGCCCTGACTCGGTTGCAATATGCGACGGGCGAGTGCGGCCCCCTGCCCGTTTCGCTTGCATTATCTCCCGATGCCCTGTCCCTATGGGGCGCATGGTATGACGCGCACGCTGTCCGCCAGCATGAAGCGGCAACCGATGCCGACGCGGCGGCGCTTGCCAAGCTGGAGGCATACGCGGCGAGATTCGCGCTCATAATTCAGCTCGCCGATGACCCGGCGGCGAGGATTGTCGGCGATGATGCCATGCGGCGCGGGTCCGCCTTGGCCGACTGGTTTTCGTATGAAGTCGCGCGGGTTTATGCCGGCCTGGAGGATGACGACGAGACGGCGGAGCTGCGGGCACTTGTGGAATGGATCGGCCGTAAGGGCGGGCGAGTAACCCCCCGCGACCTATGCCGGGCTCGTGGCCGGGCTTATCCGACCGTGAGCGATGCTGAGACGGCGTTGAATGGCCTTGTGACTGGCGGTGTCGGTGTCTGGGATGATCCGGCCCCCGGACCGCAAGGCGGGCGACCGTCGCGAGTTTTTGTGCTGACTTTGCCCGCCGACGAAACCCCAGCTCCAAACGAAACCGACGATACCGACGTTGACAAAACCCCCGATGGCGAACGGGAAACCGGGGTTTCGTCGGTGTCGGTATTGTCGGAGCGTGAATCCCCGCCGATTGACCGGAATGACCCGGCAAGCGTTTGGGCGGCTAAACACGCGGCCGGAATCGACCTGAAAGCAGCTCACACGGTGGGAATCAAGCGATGACGAGATTACGCGCAAGTACGCGCGCCAAGCGGGGGGCGCTGCTGGAAGTGGTCCGCAAGTGCGGCCTGATTGCCCCGGCCTGCCGATCCGTCGGCGTTACGCGGCGGACCGTCTATAACTGGCTCGCAGACCCGGCCTACCGGGCGCAATTCGAGGATGCACGGCAAGAGTGCATAGAACGCCTGGAAGCTGAGACGGTCCGCCGTGCCCGCGACGGTGTTGTGCGGGTGAAGTATCACAATGGACAACCGATCATCGACCCGCGCACGGGCAAGCCGTTTACCGAGCGGGTGTATTCCGACCGGCTCTTGATTTTCCTTTTGCGGGCGCTGCGCCCGGAGAAATACCGGGACAAGGCCCCAGCCCCAGCCCCGGACGTCAAGGGCAGGCTGATTCGCTTAGTGGCGGTCGATGACAAGGGACAGCCGATCGGCGAAAGGGAAGCGGCCTTATAAAATAGGCGCTTGATTGTACGCATAAAATGGAGTATATTTATGTATAAGCCAATGGACGCCGATAAGGCCCTGTCGATCATCCGGGAATGCCTTGCCGACGGGCGGTATCGCGTGCTGCGGCACTTCACGAAGCGGATGGACCGGCGCGGCCTGTTTTGGGCGGACGTGCTGGCCGTGATTGACGATCCGAAGTCGGTGGAAGGCGGCGGCGTGGATAAGTACCATCGCCCAAAATGGATCATCGAAGGCAAGGCGGCGGACGAGCTGCCGCTTGAGATTGTGTGCGTCCTGGACCACGCCGAAGGCGATGACGAAACAGTGTTCATTACTCTCTATTGGAAGGATTGACGGGCATGGCGACGACCATGAAAAAGAAACGGCGCGGACGGCCGCGAGCGGCGCAGCTCATGCAACCGGACCTGCCCTACACGATGAAACTGCCGGACGGCCGCACGGTGTTTGTGGAAGTGCCCGGCCGATGGGTTTCAAAGGATCGGAGCGGCGAGATTGCTTTTCTTCCGGGCGGGGTGCATTTCCTGGATCGTGTCCGGGCGCTGGCGCTCACGCTTCACAGCACGCCCAGCCCAGGCTTTATCTCGTCCTTGCGCGAGGCGGTGGGACTGACCCAAGCCGAATTGGGCGAGCGGATCGGCGTGGACAAGCTGACCGTATCACGCTGGGAGCGAGGAGCGCTTCGGCCCAGCGACGAATCCCTGGCGAAGCTGGAAAAACTGCGCGCCGATGCGGTGCGCCGTGGTGTTGTCATTCCGGGCTGAATAGGTAGGTGCATTATGGCAAAGGTTCGCAAGCGGACGTATCGACAACAGCTCCCCGACGGGTCCACCGTCAAACGCAAGACCACGCGGTACTACGGCTATCTCGCGGGCCGCATGGTGCCCCTTTGCTCGGACAAGACCGCATCAGAAACGATGCTGGCCGACATGAAAAAGCGGCTGGAGCGCGAAGGGGCGGGAATCATCGACGCGGCGACGATGACCGCTCCGATCCAAACGCACCTTGACGACTACCGGGCGCACCTGGAGCGGCAAGACCGCTCGGATGAATACGTCCGCGTCGTCATGCAACGGCTGGAAGCGCTCGCCAAGGAATGCACCTGGCGGACCCTGCGCGGGATAGCCGTCGCCTCAATGGAAACGTGGATAGACCGGGCACGCGCGGCAGACAAGGCCCCCAAGACAATCAATCACTTCATTGGGGCCGCAAAGGGCTTTTGTAATTGGGCGGTGGAGCGCGGGCGGCTCTATGCAAACCCCCTGGCGAAGCTGGCGGCGGTTGTGGTCGATGAAGTCAAACGGCCCCGGCGAGCAATTACCCTGGACGAAATCAATCGGCTACTGGCGGCGTCCGGCCCCCGGCGGCTTGTCTATTGGACGGCCTTGGCAACGGGTTTACGGGCGGGTGAGCTGAAGCGCCTGCAATGGGGCGACGTTCGCATAGACGACGTGCCCGCCCCCTACATTCAACTCCGCGCCAAGGCGACAAAAGCGAAGCGAGCCGACGCAATCCCGCTACGGTCGGACCTGGCCGACGCGTTGCTCGCGGCCCGTCCTGACGGCTGCAATGCGATGGATCGGGTTTTTGCCGACGTGCCCCGCAACCGGGCCTACAAGCGCGACCTGGAGCGGGCGGGAATCGCGTTTGAGGATGCCGAGGGGCGACGTGCTGACTTCCACGCCTTGCGATACGCCTATTGCTCGCACTTGGCGGCGGCGGGCGTGAACCCCCGCGAGGCAATGGGCTTGATGCGTCATACCGACATGCGGCTCACGGCCAACGTTTACACCGACGAACACCTATTGCCCCTTCGCGCGGCCGTGGAAAAGCTGCCCGCGTTCGGAGCGCCGGACCTGTCAAAAACATCGCAGCGAGCAACCGGCACCGACGGCCGCGACGTGCGCGAATGCGCTGACCAGTTTTTGACCAGTCAGCATGTCAAAACGGGGGGAAAACCGGCATCGCGTGGTACAAGCGAGCGAAGCGCATTTCGCGTCGCAAGTGTCGATGCTGGCGATGATTGTCATGCGTTGGCGTCGCATGACAACAACGCCAAAAAACAGCCGGCGGTGGGATTTGAACCCACGACCTCAGCTTTACGAAAGCCGTGCTCTACCGCTGAGCTACGCCGGCGCGCATGTCGACCTGCTATGATTTCGCCCGCGGCCCCTTTCGTCAAGCGTCCCTCTTGCACGACGCATTTTGGACTTCGCCGGTCGGCGTATCGCTCGGTTGGTTGACACTGCCGAGCGTCGGCGACGAGAATCGCCACGAGATGATGCATTCATGCGCCGATCCGCGAATCCGTTCGTCCGCTGCAGCGGGCCCCACGTCAGTGGACGATTGCTTGCGACCGAACCAAAGCCCCAGGCGATTGCCAGGGCCTTTTCTGCCACGGCAATCGATCATCCACTCACCGAGGAACCGCTACAGCCCGGTCGTCTGGATTGTCCCGATGCTCCTCGGAACGATCGCCGGCTGCGGCGGGCCTGACCCGATGACTAAGCCGGCCGACGATGCGACTGCCTCGATCAGGTCGCCGACGACCACCCCAAGGCCCCAGCCGAGGGAGGAGTTCGTCGAGCCCGGGACCGTGCCGGGCCGCACCCATTGGGTGGAGCCGGGCGAAACGTTGTCCAGCCTGGCCCGCCGCTACTACGGCAACGAGAACCAATGGCGAAAGATCTATTATGCAAACAGCAGGCGGTTGACGGACCCCAACAACCTGCCCGTGGGGATCAAGCTGATCATCCCATAGGACCGGGCGGGCGGGACAGTCCATCGCTTGCGGATCAGGTCATGTACCTGCCGGGAGTCGGCCCTCGGCGAGCCGAGCAGCTTGCCTGTGTCGGCATCCGCAGCGTCGGCGACCTGTTGTTCTACTTTCCATTTCGACATGAGCGGCAGGAATGCCGCACGATCGAGCATCTCGACCCTGGCATGTCGGCGACCGTCGTCGGACAGGTCACGGCGCTACAGGTCCGCCGCGGCCGGCGAGGGACGACAGTCGCCGGGACATTGACCGACAACACCGGGCGATGCCGCCTGTGCTGGTTCAATGCCGGCTGGATGGCGGACAAGCTGGAGCGCGGGAGCATCATCCGTGCAACCGGAAAGGTCGTCGAATATCGCCGCCTGCCGCAATTGGTGAACCCGCGGTTCGAAGTGCTGGGCGAGAATGCCTCCCCGGTAGACGAACGCGAACCGGCACATTACGAAGGCATCTACCCCTCCTCGGCTGAACTTTCGAGTCGGACGATCGGCAGGCTAATCTCGGCGAATATCGATCGTCTGCTTGGCCTCGTCGGGGAGATACAACCTCCTGGGCTGCGCCGCTTGCGGGAGCTGGTGAATCGTCGTTGGGCCGTCGAGGCCATGCACCGGCCGCGCAGTGAGGACGCCCTAGCCAAGGCCCGACGCCGGCTCGCCTACGACGAGTTGCTCCTCATGCAGCTTGCTGTGTTCCTGTCCCGGCGGCATGTAAAAACAGAGCCGGTCGCCGCGCCCTTGAGGACGACCGACGAGATCGACCGGCGCATCAGAGGGCGGTTCGGCTTTCCGCTCACGGCAGCCCAAGACCGTGTCGTCAGGACTATTGTGGAGGACCTGGGTCGGTCGCATCCCATGCACCGGCTCTTGCAAGGCGACGTCGGCAGCGGCAAGACCGCGGTGGCCCTATACGCCGCCCTCCTCGCAGTGGCCAACCGTGTCCAGGCCGCGTTCCTGGCCCCGACGGAACTTCTGGCACAGCAGCATCACCGCACGATCCTGCGGTTCCTCGCTTCGAGCCGAGTCCGCCATGCGTTGTTGACGGGCAGGATGTCCGCCAAGGCTCGTCGGGAATTGCTCCAGGAGATAGAGGCCGGGCGGATCGACCTGGTTGTCGGTACGCATGCGCTCTTCCAGGATGACGTCCGATTCTGCAAGTTGGGACTGGTCGTTGTCGACGAGCAGCACCGCTTCGGCGTGCGACAGCGCGCCCTGATGCGCAAAAAAGGGCCGTCGCCGCATTACCTGGTGATGACCGCCACGCCGATTCCTCGCACTCTGACGTTGACGTTTTTCGGCGACCTGGACGTCTCCACCATCGACGAGCTGCCGCCCGGCCGCGCCGCGATCACAACCCGGGTCATCGCGCCGGCCGATCAGGCGGCGGCTTGGGACTTCGTGCGATCGCGGCTCCTTGCCGGCGAGCAGGCCTACGTTGTGTATCCCCTGGTGGACGAGTCGGACAAGCTGGAACTCCGCGCCGCCACCATCGAGTACGGCCGGCTAAGAGAGCAGGTGTTTCCCGAATTCGCGCTCGGCCTGCTGCATGGGCAAATGGCCTCCGACGAGCGTGAATCAGTGATGGCCGACTTTTCCGCGCGCCGCCTCGCGGTCCTGGTGGCCACTACGGTTGTTGAGGTGGGCATCGACGTGCCCAACGCGACCTGCATGGTCATTGAGCATGCCGAACGCTATGGCCTCTCACAACTGCACCAGCTACGAGGACGGGTGGGCCGGGGGGCCATGCCCGGCAATTGCATATTGATGCCGACCCGGTCTGACGGCGTTGACCACGAGCGCCTCGCGATATTGACCCGGACGACGGATGGGTTTCAGATTGCCGAAGAGGATCTTCGCCTCCGCGGACCCGGAGAAATGCTCGGAACGCGGCAGCATGGCCTACCGGACTTCCGCGTGGCCGACCTGTTGAAGGATGGCGATCTCCTGCGGGATGCCCGGGACGACGCCGCACGAATCATCGAAACCGACCCTCAGCTTCGTGATCCCGCGCACGCGGGCCTGCGGGCGGAGTTGGCGGCAAGGTACCGCGATATGATGGCCTTCATGCGCGCTGGTTGAGCTTTGGCGCGCGGCATTTCGGGAGAGTAATTCATGCAGGGTGTGATCGATCGCATCGTTCTCACGTCGGCACTGGTGGCAGCCTGTGTCTTACCCGCCGAGGGCGGGAACAATCCGGTCGCACGGGTCACGGCCTTTGTCAAACTGGATGTGAAGCCGCCGGCCATCAAGGGAAGCCTGTGGCTCGACCGGAACACCGTGGAGGGCCGCACGCCCATCGACAAGAACGGGGACACCGACTACACCGACGGCGAGCTCTACCTCGCGCGGGGGCCTCTGATGGCCTATGTAAACCGTCAATTTCTGGTCATGTGGGACGGCAAGATTCACCCCATGGTCCTCGAAGACCTGGTCTATGACAAACGGCGCGACGCGGAAAACCCATTCGTCAAACTCGTGTTTTCCATTCCGGGTTACGCCGCAGACAAAGAGATCGTGATCGCCTCGATGCTGCTGGCCGACATGTGGAAGAGCGCTTCGACCATGATCAGTCTCACGATGCAGGAGCGCAGCCAGGTGTTCGTCTTGGGATCAAAGGACTACTTCGACTCACGCCTGGCCCGGCCGGAGAAGGGCGCCCAGGCGAGGTTCGCCTGCGCGGAGAATTGCCTCGGCGTCGAGCTGAAGACGCGCTCGGAGAAATGTCCGAGATGCGGGGGACCCATCGTCCCGGTTGCGGGGGCTCGCGTACCCGGCGCCGGCTACTACGGCATCCACGGCGGATCGCTCATGCCGTTCATTCCGGCGCCGCTGAAGCTCGAGGGTCTTCTGACCCAGACGGGTGAACTGCGCGTCTACGCGACCAACGACGCGCTGGAGCAACTGAAGGTAGAAGGTTGGTCGGGAACTGCGAGAATCGGCGCCGAACAAGCCCCGCAGAACATGATGGAACAAGTCGAACTGGCGGCGTCGCCGGATGGCTCGCACCTTCGCGCCGAGATCCCCAAGGGCGTGCGACCCCCGGTCCGCGCAATCTGCACCATCGACGCGAAGGACGGCAAGGGCAGGCGGATGGTGGACTTCCATCTGGATGAGGTGATTGAGGTGTCGCCGGAACGCTGATGTGTACCCTCGCCACCACCCGGTCGCCCGGCGGCTATGGACGCTTCGCGAGGAGCTTTTCGATGAGATTGGCGATGTCTTGTTCCTTACCCGGCACCCAACCCAAAGATGCATAACCTATTGTTCCATCCGTATTTATGACGAATAGCGTCGGAATGTTTTCCAGCTGATAAGCGTCAGCAGTTCTGTCGGCTTGGACAAGCAACGGCAGGGTGAGATTCTTTTCGCGGAGATACTTGGCGGGGTCGCCGCCTCGCTCCCAGCAGCTAACAGCATAGACCCTGACCGCGCGGCCCTTGAATTTCTCGTGGAGTTTCTGCAAGCCCGGCATCGCCAGCTTCGAGGGGCCGCTGTAGGTCGCCCAGAACCCCAGGACAACGACGTTACCGTGAAGATCGCGCAGCCTGACCGTCTTGCCGTCCTCCGTCTTGAGTTCCCAATCCGGCGCAGCGTCGCCGACCCGCAGAAGCGCTTGTTTCTTCTCCGCGGCCTCCTCCGGCTCGAATTCACGCTCCTCATAACCATCAGGAGCCTGAAGCCGGAAGTCCTCCGTGGTGACCGAGGGATCGGTGTCCAATTCGGCGATCGTCTGCACCGTGGCTCCGATGATTTTGTCGCCGACCATCTGTATCCGATCCACCCGACGGGGCAGGAAGTCCTTCTTCCCGAAATACCACCTGGCCTGCGGATTGGGGGCGTCCGGCGACATCGTGGGCATCTTGCGATACACCACGTAGATGACGTGGCAGGCCACGCCGCCTATCGACTTTTCGCCCTCATATCGCGTGGAAACGGCGTTGATCTCATCGTCGAACGGCGTCGGATACAGAAACTCCCGGATGTAAAGCGGAAGGCCACGCCGCAGGAGTTCCTGCCCCTCCGGCAATTGGGCATACATCATTGTCTTCGCCTTGGGATCGATTCGATAGACAGTCCGACCGTCGCATGCGATCAAGAAAGGAATCCAACTGTCGGTCCCCGGAAGCTGAACCTCCCCTTCAAATCGCATGAGGTCGGTGGCCCCGCCGAACAGGTTGCCGAATAGGCCGCGCTTGGCCTCTTTCGCCCAAGCTTTCCCCCTCACCTTCCCCACCCGCTGAACGAGGTCGGGGTCGCCCTCGCCGAAAAACTCGGCCTCGTAGTAAACCTGCTTGACCGCCCGAGTCGCCGCATCGACCTTTTTGAGGATCTCCAGGACGTCGGGCTCGTCTCCCGCGTAGGCCGGCGGGACATGCAGGCCGCCGAGAATCGAGATGCCGAGGGCAATCTTGAGTGGACGCATCCATCGCTCCTAACAAGGGCCCCCGCCTATCCCCGCGGACTGGCCGCCGTTGGAGCCACCCAGCTTAAACGAAATCTCACCGGAGGCTATTCGGGGAATGTTCCCTGGCTCGTCGGCCCGGCTCGCGCGTGGGCCATCGATTTCCCCGGCTCCCACCTGCGGACTTCGAAGTTCAGCGCCTCCACAGAGCCGTCACCGGTTGCGAACGTCTCAATCCGCTTCCCCGCCTTAAAGCGACCCACCATATCGATGACCAGTCCCCACGAGCCCGGCGGAAGGGCATCGAAGGCCTTGCGAAAATACTTCCCCGCTTCCGGCAACTGTTCTTCAGCCGATGGGGCGAAAAAATACTTCCCGATCCGAAGAACGTGATCGAAACCGGACCAGTGGGTGTTGATGACCGTCTCGCATAGGGGCAATTCCGTCGGCAAGATCGGATGGCCCAGCAGGGCGAAGATGTAGGCCTGGTTGGCGATGTTGGTCACCAGGATGAAATCGGGCTGCTCGTTCATTTTGCCGACGTATTCGATCGCCTTGATCAGGCCGGTCTGATAGCTCGGCTCAGCTTGGTGGGGAAACCTCCGGAAGTACGAATTGACAAAGTGCGCCATGTTGAGCGCTGCCACTACGCTTACCGCGACGACCGCGAGCCGTCGCCGACCCCTTTGCCATGTCGCCAATTGCCTCGCGACGGCCAGAGCCCCCATCGCGGTCAGGATCGGTGTCAGGCAGACTCCGGCCACCAACCGCAAAGGATGCGGATTGTGGTAGGCGCACGCGGCTGCCGGGAGGATGTGCAGAACCGCCCACATGCAAATGATTCGGCACCAAGTCGAGGCGCGACACCCGACCACGGCGCACACCAGACCGAGCGCAACCAAGGGAGCCGTTACTAGAAGATGCATGCCCACCCACGGAACGGGGACATCGGAGAGCTCATGAAATTCGACGAATCGATTCCAGGGCTCGATGTTCAACCACAGGTTGGACACGAACACCCTCAACGACTCCCAAATGCCCCACGGCTGATTGACGATCAACGTCACGCGGGCCCTGGCTGCAAGGAATTCCGGGTGGGTCAAGGCCGTCAGCCACAGGGGTATGCCGCCGAGAACCAGGCCAACCACGGCAGGCAGGAAAATGGCTTGTCTTGCCCGCGCGCGAAGCATACGGGCCCAGTGCCGGCGATTGATGACAGCCAGGCCGATTAAGAAGAGCGGCGTGAACATCCTCGTCGCGGGATAGACCCAGGTGTGCATCACCAGCATGAATCCGGCGGAGAACGCCCAGATGCGCGTGCCGCCCTGAGTTTCTCCGATGGGCGCGCCGGTGTCCGGCTCAGGGATCAGCAGGCCGCAGCGATGCAGACACAACATCGCCGAAGCCATGAAGAAGGGGGCGAAGCCCGACTCGTGGGCGGTTCGACAGAGGGAAATGTGCCAAGGATCGACGGCCAGCGCCGCCGCGGCCACGAGACCCGTCGCAGGATCAATTTGTCGCCCTATCCACAGGTACAGGATCAGCACCGTGAGCACGCCCAGTATCGCATCCGGCAGACGCATGGCGGTGGCCGTCGGGCCGAGGACGGCAACGAACGGCACGGTCAGATATGTCGTGAGCGCCGCGGTGTAGTCGCCGTCTCCGAAGCTTTTCAAGAAGAACGGCCAAGGCTGTCCATGTCTGTCCGCCCCTGTCTCCAGAATGGCCCAGGCGTCGTAGCCCCGCGATGCTTCGTCCTGGTTCAGGCGCGGAGGGACGCGCTCCAGTCCGGGAAGGCGGAGCAGCGCGGCGACTAAGAGGATGGAGAGAAGCCAAGCGGGATGTGGACCAACGGCCGTTGATCCCTCCGCTGGGTCAAAGCTCGCCGGACCGTGGACCCATCTTGCTTGGCGATCCTGCCGGCGGGTAGTCGCGTGCATCCGAGGCTGCCTGCGGCGAAGGCGCAAACCAGGGTCATTTCTTCAGGAGCGAATTGATGAGCGCGCCGATGGACTCGTGTAGCTTGGGCTGATAGCCGCTGGTCGCGTAGGCGACTTTCCCCTGGGCGTCGATCACATAGATGCAGGGGATGCCGGTAACGCGATAGTCCTGTGCCACCTTGTCCCCCTCCACGAGCTGCTCGTATGTAAGCTTCTTCTGCTTGACAAAGTCCAACGCGTCCTGGACCGGAAGACCCCTCTGGCGGCAATTCACGCCCAACACGGCGACGGGGCTGCCCTTGAACCTGAGGTGGAGTTCTTCCAGGGCCGGCATGCCAAGCTTGCACGGCTGGCACCAACTCGCCCAGAAATCGAGCACCACGACCTTGCCCCGGAGCTCCTTGAGGCTGACCTTTTCCCCCTTGGCGTTCTTCAACTCCCAGTCCGGAGCCGGCGTTCCCGCCGCCAATAGGCCGCGGGGGTTCACCAGGGGATCTTCCTCGAAGCTCTCGCTCGTGTAGCCATCGGGACAGGGAAGGCGGAAGTAGTCCTCTTCGAGTTTTGGCCGGGCGTCAAGAATAGTGACCGTCCAGATGATTCGGCCCGACTCAGGCTGGGCCCGCCCCGGCATTCGCAGGACGGCGTTGTTCTCGAGGCGGCGAAGCAGGTTGTCCTTCTGGCCGAAGAAGAATCGCGTGGCGTTTGGACTCGAAGCGGCGGCGGCGACTCTCACCACGTCGCAGGCCACCCCGTCGGCGCTTTCCACGCCTTCATAGGAAAGGTAGCGGCTTTCCAACTCCTGCTTGAAGGGAGAATCGTGGAGGAACTTCGGGGGCATCAAGGCGCTCACTTGAGGAATGCGCCGTACGTCGGCGATGCCGCTCTTGCACACCTTTGACGATTCATCGATCAAGTAGGCCTTTTCTCCATCCGAGGCGAATTGAATTGACGCGCCCTGGGTTGTACCGGGCCTCGCGTACATGCCCTCGACCCGGTACATCAGATTCTTGCCCTCGGCGGCGCGTGCCGCGGACACCTTGCCCTTGGCCACCGGAGTCTTGTCGGCAAAGGCGCCCTCTCCGCGGAATTCCGCCTCGTAGGTGATGGCCGTCAGCTTTTCGGCGGCCGCATTGGCCTTGGTAAGAATCTCGCGTGGATCGACCGGCGGCGGAGAACCTTCTCCCGGCGTGAACAACAGAGGAAACACCCAGAGCACGACGTAAATCACAGGGACGCTGACCATGATCAACTCCAACTGGCCCACAGCCGGCACCTTGCGGCCGGTACCTCACGAAAACGTTCCGAGCCTCATAATATAACAGACATCCGGTCCCATCCGCACCTGTCGCTCCAGCATTGCGCCCGGAAACCGCCCCAATCCTTTGGAACCGGAGTTTCGCAGGGGTCCCGGAGCCTCCTCCCCGCCGATGAGCAGTGGAGCGACGAACACCCGGGCCTCGTCGGCCAGGCCGGCATCCATGAAGGCCCCGTGCACCAAGCCCCCCCCTTCCACGAGGACATTGGTCATCCCTCTACCGTGGAGATCGCCCAGGAGCCCTCGCAGATCGAGCCCGCCCCGTCGAGCCTTCAGTCGAGCCACTTCGCAGCCCCGTGCTTCGAGTTCTCCCCTCCGGCGGCGGCGACGCCAACCCTGCGGACCCGTAAAGATCAGGGTCGGCGCGCGGCGGGCAGTCCGCACGAGCCGGGACGCGATGGGTGTTCTGAGTCTCGAATCCAGAACGACTCGGGCGGCAATGCGGCGCGGCTTGACTAGGCGAGCGGTCAACTGCGGGTCGTCGGCCAGGACGGTGTTGATGCCGGCGATCACCGCATCGACCTTGCCGCGCAGGGCATGGACGACCCGCCGGCTCGCGATCGAGGATATCCATTTCGACTCTCCGCTCCTCGTGGCAATCTTGCCGTCGATGGACTGGGCCCACTTGAGAATCACATACGGGCGCCATTTGGTCATGAAGGTGATGAACGGCGCGGCGAGCGCCTTGGCCTCTCGCTCCAAGAGACCCACCTCGACCTTGATCCCCGCCGCCCGAAGTCGCCTGAGACCCTTCCCGGCAACGAGGGGATTCACGTCCTTCATCGCCGCCACGACCCGTCGAATGCCCGCGGCAATGAGGGCATCGGTGCAAGGCGGTGTCTTTCCGAAATGGCAGCACGGCTCGAGCGTGACGTACGCGGTGGCCCCCTTCGCTCGTCGGCCCGCTCGCGCCAGAGCGTTAATCTCGGCGTGCGGACCGCCGAACCGCCGATGCCAACCCTCGCCGACCACTCTTTCCCCGCGGGCCAATACACATCCGACCATGGGGTTCGGCTCGACCAACCCCTCGCCCCTGGCAGCCAACGACAAGGCCCGCTGCATGTGCCGACGGTCCGCCGCGCTCCTGCGTCGGTTTGGCCGGGCGCTCATCGGATGCCGTACTCTTTGATCTTGCGATAGAGGGTGCGGGCGCCGATGCCGAGCTGTTTCGCGGCCTTCTCGCGGTTTCCGCCGTGCTGGGCAAGGGCGTGTTGAATGGCCATTTTCTCCAATTCCTGCAAGGTGAGATTCATGGCCCGGGGCTTGAGCGGAACGATGTCCGTGGTGGCGCTGATCGGCGGCGTCGACGGCAGGTCATTGACGTCGAGCGTCTCCCCGTCGCTGAAGACGACCATCTGATTGATGACGTTTTGCAGCTCGCGGACGTTGCCCGGCCAGCGGTAGTTCTCCAGGAGCCGCAGCACCTCCGGCGACACGTGCTTCACCTTCTTGCGGTGGATCATGTTGGCTTGCTCGATGAAATGGTGAATCAGCGGCGGGATGTCCTCCCGACGGTCTCGCAGGGGCAGCAGGTTGATGTCCGCCTGGTTGATGCGGAAGAACAGGTCCTCGCGAAACTCCCGGTCGCTTACCGCCTGTTTCAGGTCCCGATTGGTCGCCGCCACGACCCGCACATCCACCTTGATGGGCCGGCTGGAGCCGACGCGGACAACCTCGCCATTCTCCAGCACGCGCAGCAGCTTCGACTGCATCGAGGTCGGCATGTCGCCGATCTCGTCGAGGAAGATCGTGCCGCCGTCCGCCTCTTCGAACAGCCCCTTGCGGTCGGCATGGGCGTTGGTGAACGACCCCTTCACGTGACCGAACAATTCCGACTCCAGAATCCCCTCGGAGATACCGGCGCAATTGACCGGCACCCAGCGCTCTTTTCTCCGGTCGGAATTGTTGTTGATGGCCCGGGCGATCAACTCCTTGCCGGTCCCCGATTCCCCGTAGATCACCACGGTCAGCTTGGTGTTGGCCAACCGTCGGGCCCGATCGATCACGCTGCGCATGGCGGCCGAGGCGGCGATGATGCCCCCGAAAGAGTAGGCTCTGTTGAGCTGCTCGCGCATCGCGTAGTTTTCGCGAAGCGTGATGGCGTGGCGGGCCGCCCGCTGAACCGTCGTTCGAAGCTCCTCCAGGTCCAGCGGCTTGGACAAATAGTCGTAGGCCCCCCCTTCGATGATCGCGTCGCGGGCCAGCCGCTCGTCCCCATGCGCGGTGATGAGGATGCCCTGCGTCCAAGGGCTCGCCTCCCGGGCCTTCATCAGGACGTCCATGCCGGTCAGCCCCCCGCCCAATCGGTAGTCGCTGATGACCACGTGCGGGCTGCGATGGGTGATGGAGGCCACCGCCGCGTCCCCGGAATCGACCAGATGGCAGGCGTGCCCAGTTCTCTCCAGACCCTCGCGGATGGCCTCGCCGTGTGACCGCTCATCCTCGACGATCAAAATGAACGCCGTGTCCGACATGTCTGCGACATCGTATCCCGGCACCGGCTAGGCTTCCAGGATCGGGGCGTCCGAAGACGCCTCCAACGCAGGGACGGACGACGCAGGATGCCCGGACAACTCGCGGCGACGACGCGCGGGATTCCCGGACCAATATTCATTCGGCCCGACGACGCTGCCGGGCAGGACGACCGCGCCGGCGGCGATTATGGCGCCGCGCTGGACGTGCACCCCGGACATCACGGCGTTGGCGCCGATCACCACGTCGTCCTCGATGATGCTCCGCTTGATGATCACCACCCCCTGCTCCTGGTAGTGGGCGGCGATGGTCGCCCCCAAGCCGATCACCACGTTGCGGCCGATGGAGATTAGGTGCGGGTCGATCAATCTCGGGTCGGTCACGTAGCAAGACTTGCTCTTCGGGCCGAAGACGCCGGACATCAACCAGCACAAGGGAGGCAGGTTCGCCGTGTGAAATACCAGGATCGCCGGGAAAGCGGCCTCGAATCGCGCCTTGGTCAGGGTCGCCAGCAGGCACGACCACACCAGTTGCCGGTCCGGAATCCGACCCGGCACCAACTCGTACCGGCCCTCCCGCGGCGTCGGGATTGGAAGCCGCACCAGGATGAGCAGTACCACGTACACCAAGTTGTAGGCGATGATCCACTGCATCAGGATGCAGGCCCAATCCCAGGCGTGGCGAAGACTCGCCCCGACCAGCCCCCCGGCAGGCCACAGCCCCAAGCTCGTGAACAAGCCCGTCGCCAAGGCCAGCGACCCTCCCCAAAGGAGCAGGCGGACCGTAGCATCCAGGATTAAGAAAAGACGCAGGCCGGTCAGAGAGTCAGTAGTTCTTGCATTCTGCTTCACGCGTCAGCCCCCTCGCCAAGTCGGGGCGATTTGTGCGCTTCGACGGCCCGTCCGCTTGACAGACAAATCCCTACCACGGCCGGATCAAAACAATCCATGGGCAACAGCTTCCACGCCGGGGGGACTTCAGGCAAGCCTGCCGCCGACATGGCCAGGCCGGCACGAGCAGGAATGGCTCGGGGGGCAAACCGCGTACTTCGTCACATGAAGTTTGCCGCGGGACGTAAAATGTTCACTCGGGAGCGGGTTCAGCCCAGCCGATGCTCGGGCGCGAGGACCCCGCGTCGGCCGACGAGAGCGCCTTTCCTGCCTGAACCAATGGGCTGGTCGGCCGGGGGCGGTAGGCCTCAAACAGCGCCGAGCGGCATTGGTCCACGCTAAGCCGGCCGGACCATACTGCCTCTTTGAATTCCGGAAGGCGCACGGGAGGCAGCGATGCCAGGAAGAGCCCCGCGATATCCGATTTCACGATGTCATGCGAGGCTGTGCCGCCGATGGCCAGCTCGCGGGCAGCGCCGATGGTCCGATCAAGGGGACGGCCGGGCGAGGGGGCAGCCGCGTTGTAATCGGCTTTGAGATGGGCCCCACCTCCTCCCGCCCTGTTGTCATAGATCGGATGAGACGTTCGAAGGAAGAGGTTGCTATGCGCCTCCACCGAGGCATCTGCCCGGCCCGGCGGATTCAGGTGAATGCCTCGGACCGACTCGCCCATTCCATCGAGCACGTTGTGGCGGACGATGGTCCAATCGCCCCGACGAGATTCCTCGGCGTCGGCCACGGTGGGCTGAGGAACGATCATCGAGTAAGCCGGCCCAATGAGCAGATTGCGTTCGAAGAGCGAGCTGGTCGGCAGTGCTCGCACCAGTTCACGAGTCAGTCGACTGGCGCCGTCGGGCCCGGTGAGCCTCGTCGCGGCGATGATGGCGTTTCCCCGCATGGTCCGCGCCCCGGTGAAGACGCAGCTCGCGCCGCCGCGCAAGACGTTGTCGCGAATGACGGCTTCCGGATTGCGGCAGTCAAGGCAATACCTGCCGTCATCCCGGTCGCTGGTGTTCCAGACAAAGTTGCCGGTGACTTCGCTCCGCGGCATGGGACCGCCCTGCAAGACGATCGCCGCGTCCGGCCCGATGAGCACATTACCCCCGACCTGTGTGGATAGACCACGAACCAGGATTGCCGAAGACGACCGGTTGCCCTCGACGAGAACAGATTCGGTCGGCTGAGCCCCGTCGCCTTGCAGAATCGCAATCGCCACGCGGTCTCGCGAGTCGGCGAGCAAATTGTTCGTAACCCTCACCGAGGAGCCGGTTTCGCAGACGACTCTCAATTCACCGCTTCGCTCAAACTCGCACTCCGTGAGGATCAAGCCTGTCTTCTGCCCATAGACGTGCAAGGCCACTGCCGGGCCATCAACCGCTCGCCGCGACCTGGGAGCGGGACCCAACGGTTCCGACGGAACACCCAAGTCTTCAAACCGCAGGTGCTGCCAGACGAACTCCTCGGTCTTTGCCCCATCGGCCTTGGGAGTTGAGCCCACCCATCTCCGCACGTCACGACGGGTCAAGTGGGCTTCAATCCGGCCGGGCTTGGTGCCGGGCTTGGTCCTGAAGATGATCGGCGACTCGGCGGACGACAGCAGCGATAGCCGGCCGCACGGTCGATCCGGCGCGCCGAACGCCAGCACGGGACCAGGGCCGGGCGAGGCATCGGCAAACTCGATGACCGTGCCGGGCTCGATCGAAACCTCCGCGTCAAGGATGGTCAGGTCGCCGGTGACCATGACGCGGCCGGACCAGGTCTGGTTGTGGTCGATGATGCCGCGAAGTCGCGCGGACGGATTCGGCGATGGTACGACGGCCCGTGCGGCCTCGCCCTGGTCTTGCGCCTTGGCGAGCGCGGCGCACGCCAGGCAGACGATGCCGGCCATCCTGGCCAACCTGCGATCCATGCCATTAAGTTCGGAGTTCCATCCCGCAGGACGTGAGAAACTGTCGGAAAACCCCCTGGAACTCCTCGATCTCCTGCTGGGTCAACGTGGCGTCGTCGCTGCCGATCTCGGTCCGCAGGAGCATGCTTCGCCTTCCCGCGGGCACCGAGCCGCCCTCGTAGGCCTCGATGAACTCCAATCTCTTGAGCTTGTCATGTCGAAAGCGGGCCAGATCCGTACTAAGTGCGGCGAAATGCCGCCCGGCGTCGTAAAGCGCGCTGAAGTCCAATCGAACTCGCGGATGGCGCGGTAGCGGCTCAAGCGGTCCATCACCTGTCACGCTGGACGACGCGGCCGAAAGGTCAACCTCCGCCATCGCCATGGAGAAGGCCCGCAGACGTTCGTCGATCCGCAGCTTGATGGCCAAGGGCACGACGGTCATGCGTCCGATCACCTGTCCGCCCGACTGGACCTCCGCCAGGCGATCCGGGTCCTCCCAGGGATGCGCCGCCTTCGCGCCGGCATAGCTCAATCCGCGGCCGAGAATCTGGCAGGCCCAGCCGTCCAATTCTTGGCGAAGCTGGTCCCAAACCTTTCCGTCGGCCTTGGAGCCCGTGCAGGCAACCAGGAGGCCCAGGTTTCGCCGTTGCGACTTCTCGACCTCGCTAGCGCCTGGCCAAAAGACGCTGCCGATTTCGACCAGGTTGAACCGGTCGAAGTGGTGGCGGTTCCGCTCGGCGATGGCCAAAAGGCCCGGAGCGAGCGAGCGCCGCAAACGCCGGCAGTTCTCGGCGGCGGGATTCTGAAGGCTGATGCACTCGCCTGGATCGTGGCCCAGCTTCTTCAGCCAGTCATCGTCGTACCAGATGTAGTCGTGAACCTCGCAAAACCCTCCGCCGACGCAGAAGTAGTCGAGCGTCCGTGCCTCCACGCTTAATTCCGCGAACGGCTCGACATAGCGCGTGGATAGGACCGGAAGAGACGGCTCGATGGCGTCGTAGCCGATGAAGCGGGCGACCTCTTCGATCAGGTCCGCCTCGATCTGGATGTCCTTCGTGGCCCGATAGGAAGGCGGCGTCACCAGGAGCTTGACTCCGCTCCGCCGGCAGGAAAACTCCAGCGCCGTCAGGATGCGGACGATCTCCTCCGCCGTGACGGCCTTGCCGATGAAGCGGGCGGCAAAACTGCAATCGAGCTCGATGGTCGGCGGACTCTCGGGATGCGGATAGCAGTCGGAGAGGGCGCCGGCGAGCCGGAGGCCGGGCAATTCGGCCTTGGCCAGCCAATGAAATCGAGCGATGCCGAGCACCGTGTTCGCGGGATCCAGGGACTTCTCGAATCTGGCGCTGGCCTCGGTGCGGTGGCCCATGGCCGCGGCGGCGCGGCGGATGGTCGCGGCGTCGAAGTTGGCTGATTCGAGCAGGACCGCCTCCGTCTTGGCGCTGACTTCCGTCGCGGCGCCGCCCATGATCCCGGCGATGGCCACGCTCTTGCGGTCGCACTGGATCATCAGCGTCCCGGCCGGCATGGTCCGGGTGACCCCGTCCAGCGTCGTGAACTTCTCCCCGGGCGTCTCGACGGCGACCTGGATGTTGGAAAGCCGCTCGCCATCGAAGGCGTGCATCGGCTGGCCGAGTTCCAGCATGATGTAGTTGGTCAGGTCCACGAGCAGGTCGATCGGCCGCTGCCTGACGAGGGCCAGGCGGACCTGCATCCACAGCGGCGCCGGCTGCGACTTGAGGCCCTTCATGAGCAGGACGGTGTATCGCGGGCACTTCGCCGGGTCGTCGATCTCGATCGGGATGCGCGGAAGCGACTGCGACTCCAGTTCGGCGGCGTCGGTCACGGGATACGGCTTCAGCGGGACGCCGAGGATCGCGGCGACCTCGCGGGCGATTCCGTAATGGCCCCAGCAGTCAGGCCGATGAGTGATGGACTTGTTGTCGATCTCCATGATCCAGTCGTTGAACGGAGCGGGGTCGATCGGCGAGCCCGGCTTCGTCCCGGGCGGGAGGAAGATCGCGTTGGCCCCGATATCGGTAAAGCCGAGCGAGCCCCAGGCGACGATCATGCCTTCGGCGGACCGGCCGCTGCCGTCGGTCGTGCCGATTCTGTGGCCGCCGACGGTCGAGCCAGGCGGGGCGAACGCGACGAGATCGCCGACGTTCAATGCCGGGGCCGTCGTCAGCGACCTGTGCTTTTTCCCGGCATCGATCGTGACGGTCTGAAGCCTCGATTCGCCCGGCGCAGGCGCCAGGGCCTCGATCCGGCCGGCGACGAGACCCTGGAAATTCGCCTGACGCTCCTCGATTCCGTCGACCTCGGCGGTGGTGGTGGTGAAGCGGAGGGCCAATTCGCGCGGGTCCGCCCCGCCGGGGAGGTCAACGAAATCCTTGAGCCAATTAAGCGAGATCAGCATGGTCCGGTGGTCAGTGGCCCTCTAGACCGCTGTGCGTCTCCAGGAGTCCTTGGTCATTGTCCATCTCAACGGCCGCAAGAGATTCGCTCGCCCCCGCGTCGCATCGGGTCCACCAACCCCCGCAAGTCGCCGCTGTTGAGCACCCGGATGTCGGCGATGCCGTATTTCATCATCGCCAGCCGCGTCAGGCCCAGCCCGAAGGCGAAGCCGGTGTACTCGTGCGGGTCGATCTTGCCGTGCCGCAGCACGTTCGGGTGCACCATGCCGCAGGGCATCACCTCCACCCAGCCGCTGCGCTTGCAGGTCGGGCAGCCCGCGCCGCCGCAAATCTTGCAGGCCATGTCCAACTCGAAGCCCGGCTCGACGAAGGGGAAAAATCCCGGCCGCAGGCGGATGGTCACGTCGCCGCGAAATATCTCGCGAAGCAGGAGCTTCATGAAGGCGATCAGGTGGGCAATGGAGATGTTTCGATCGATCAGCAGCCCCTCGATCTGGAAAAACGTGTTCTCGTGAGAGGCGTCGATGGCCTCGTATCGGAAGCAGCGGCCGGGAGCGATCACGCGGAGCGGCGGCCCGTAGCGGTGCATGGCCCGGACCTGGCACGGGCTGGTATGAGTGCGAAGCAGCCAGCCGTTGTTCAGCCAGAAGGTGTCCTGGGTGTCGCGGGCCGGATGATCCGCCGGGATGTTCAGGGCCTCGAAGTTGAAGTAATCGGTCTCCATTTCCGGCCCGCCGACGACCGCGAAGCCCATGCCGCGAAAGACGGCCTCCACCTCCCGCTGGACGCGGGTGACCGGGTGCAGCGAGCCGCGGGGCCTGGGCGAAGGTGGAAGCGTCGGATCGAACGCGGACGCCTTTTTTCGCTCGCCGGCCAGATCGGCCTTGCGGAACTTCTCCTGGGCGGCGGCGAAGATATTCATGATCTGCCGCTTAATATCATTGATCCTCTGGCCGGCGGCCCCGCGCTGATCGGCGGGGAAGTCCCGGATGTTCTTAAGGTACTCGGCGATGGGGCCTTTGACGATCTTCGACTCGGCGCCGCGGAGGGCGTCGATGGTGGTCGCGTTCATGACGGCGTTCGTTGCTTCCATGTGAAGCGCCGCCAATTGCTGATTCAGTTCGACGAGCGTCATGCGGCACCCGGGTTATCGCCGGTATTGTTAAGGGCTTGCGTCCCGCCGGGCAATAGGCTCTGCACGGCCTTGCCCGGGCTAGACGAAGGGCCGGCGCAGTGCTATAATTGCACGATGACGCAAATGAGCAATCGACGGACCGCCGCCGCCCGCCCCAGGACCCGCCGCCTCGACCCCGGTGAGCTGATCGAGCCCGGCTTCTTCCGGGCCCTCTGCGATCCCAATCGCGTGGCCCTCCTGGTGCGCCTGGCCCAGTGCGGTCGCCCCTGCACGGTCACCGAGATCAGCGAATGTTGCCCCGTGGACATCTCCGTGGTCTCGCGTCATTTGGCCATGCTCCGCGACGCCGGCATCCTCCAGGCCGACCGACGCGGCAAGGAAGTCTATTACCGAGTCCGGTTTGACCTTCTGGTCCCTACGCTGCGCCGGATCGCCGACGCGATTCAGGCCTGCTGTCCGACCGGGAGAGTCCGTAAAAAGGAGGTCCGCCCATGAGCGCCCAGAGCGACACTCACGAATTCGTGTCACAGACCTACGCCAAGGCCCTCGATTCGCCCGGCGGCTGTTGTGGAGCGAGCCCCTGCGGCCCGGCCGTGCCGAAGGGCGTGCTGGCGAAGCTGGCCGGCTACTCCCAGGACGAGTTGGCCGCCCTGCCGCCCGACGCCGTCGTCAACTCCTTCGGCTGCGGCAACCCTCTGGCCTACGGCGAGGTGCAGCCGGGGCAGGTCGTCCTCGACCTCGGCAGCGGCGCGGGAATCGACCTCATCATCGCCGCGGGCAAGGTCGGTCCCGCCGGCAAGGTCATCGGCGTGGACATGACCGACGCGATGGTCGAGCGTGCACGCACAAACGTCGCCGCAGCGGCGCTGACGAACGTCGAGGTCCGCAAGGGAATCATAGAGGATCTGCCCGTGGAGACGGCGAGCGTCGATTGGGTCATTTCCAACTGCGTCATCAACCTGTCGCCGGACAAGCCGCGAGTCTTTCACGAGATCGCCCGAGTGCTGCGCGCCGGCGGACGGATGCGCGTGTCCGATGTTGTGACCGACTGTCTGCCTGAGGAGATTCGACGGGACGCGGGTCTGTACGGCAGTTGCCTGGCCGGGGCGATCAGCGAAGAGAACTATCTCGCGGGACTTCGGGCAGCGGGGCTGGTCGATGTTCAGGTAGTCGATCGCATGGTCTACGAAGCGCCGCAGCTTGCGGCCCTCGTCGCGTGCGCCTCGAGCGAGGATGACAAGGCCGCGAAGCTCGTCGGGGAAGCCGTCGGCAAGGTATGGAGCGCCATTATCGTCGCTCGAAAAACTGGGGGGCCACAATAGGCCCCGCCGCACGACCAACCGAACGCTTAGGACCGAAAACTCGGCACCCCACAATTGCCCTGACGTAGCGTCGCGCAGCTCCGTGATACGTTGACGTACGTCTCCTGCCCCGAGTAACATGAAATGGGGTCGCCCGGGCGAGACGAACCAATCATTTCGCCAAAGTTTTTCGTCCGCCCGGATCGCCGCGAGGCGTTCATGGCGGCGCCGCACTGGGGTCGCCACCATCCCCGCACTCGTCGATGCCTGGAGGACATACCATGTTCCCTGTTGGCCAATCTGCCGCTTTATTGTCCGCTTCGCTCCTCGCCCTGGTGGTTTTCGCCGGCTCATGCTCCACCGACATGGGCGGAACGATGCCAGCCGGAGACCCGGTCCCCGCGGGCACGAATGTGGGTCCACAAGGTCCGCCTGGGCCGCAGGGCATCCAGGGCCCACAAGGTCCCCCAGGTCCGGCCGGCTCCGACGCCACCGTGACCGCCGGCGACGGCGTCATGGTCAATGCCGGCGAGGTGTCGCTCGACACGGCCTTCGTTGACGGCCTCTACTGGAAGCAAGGCGGCAACGCCAACACCGACCCGGCCACGAAATTCCTCGGCACGACCGACGACCAACCGATGGACCTGCGGGTGGACAACCAGCGGGCGGCGCGCTTCGAACATGTGGTGAACGGGGCCTTCGATTCCATCAATGTCATGGCCGGCAGCCCGGCGAATGCCGTGGAGGGAGCCGGCACGTTCGGCGCGACCATCGCCGGCGGCGGTTACCTCATGAACGGTCAGATGCACGGCAATACCGTCACCGCTAAGGGCGGGACCATCGGCGGCGGCTGGGACAACGAGGCCGGAGAGCTCGGCACAGTCGGTGGTGGGTCGAATAACCGCGCCTCCGCCTTCTCCGGCATGGTGGGTGGTGGCCACGACAACAGAGCCACGGATCTCGAAGCGGCCGTCTGCGGCGGCGCGGACAATCAAGCCGACGGTCTTGCTGCATTCGTTGGAGGTGGACAAATGAACTATGCGGGCCTCGGCGTTGGAGCGGTTGTCGCCGGCGGTACGAGTAACGAGTCCTTGACGCTCTGCGCTGTAGGCGGAGGAACCAACAACCATGCAACGGGTATCTATTCCACGATTGGTGGGGGAAGCGGGAACACTGCCTTCTCTACGGCTTCCACCGTCCCCGGCGGCTTCGAAAATCGAGCGACGGGGGCCTACAGTTTTGCCGCGGGCTATCGCGCCCGGGCCGATGATCCCGGCTGCTTTGTCTGGTGCGACCCTGGAATGACAAACGGTGCCTCATCCTTCACCGACAACCAGTTTCTTGCAGTTACGACCGGAGGCGTCGTCCTCCAACGGACCGACCCACTTAACGGCTCCAACATCACGGAGAGCGGCGCCGCGGTGATGATCGAGAAGCTGAACGATTTTGGCGAGGCATTGTGGATCTGGCAACGCAGGGAGCAACCCGACGCCATCCCCGTCATCAAGATTCACCGAAATTCCAATGACACGAACAACAACAACTTCATGGAAGGATGGGACTGGTCGGGCCCAGGCCTGATGCAAACGCTGGTGCGCAAGTGGCACATCAACAAGAACGGCACGTTCGTCGCCGGAGGAGACTTCGCCGAGTCTCTGCCGGCCGTCGGAGGATTGAAGGAATACCAACCCGGCGACGTGGTCGTATTAAGCGCAACCGCCGCCGGATCGGTCGAGAAGTGCTCGCAAAGCGTCGACTCCCGAGTGGCCGGCGTCTATTCCACTCGCCCGGGCCTGCTCGGAGCCGACAAGGGCGGCAAGATCCGCGTTGACAAAAACGACATCCCCGTCGCCATCGTCGGCGTCGTACCCACCAATGTCACCTGTGAGAACGGCCCCATCTACCCGGGCGATTTGCTCGTCACCTCGTCGACGCCGGGCCACGCCATGCGGGCCAAGCCCGCCCTGATCGATGGGGTGGAGGTCTATCCGACGGGCGCGCTGCTGGGCAAGGCAATGGAGCCGCTGGAGAAGGGTCGCGGCCTGATCCGCGTCCTGGTATCCTTGCGTTGATGTCCTCCCGAAGCCCGGCGGAATGAATTGTGCGCACTCAACGTTGTCGCGGCGGGGTTGGGTGGAAGGGCGCAAGGCGTATTTGGCATGGCGCGCCTAAAGCATATTGCGGCCCGCTCCGGCGTGCTCGGCATCGCTGGAGTCGTTATGGCCTTGGCGATCGGTGCGGCGACCGGAGTGGGCGGCTTCACCTTTGTGTACGCCAGCGGTGCGTCTTATCTCTCCAATGATTCGGCCGCCTGTGCGAATTGTCACGTCATGACGGCCCATTACGATGCATGGGTCAAATCCAGCCATCACGCGGTCGCCACGTGCAACGATTGCCACACGCCTCACGCGTTTCTTTCCAAGTGGTGGACCAAGGCCCGGAACGGATACCACCACTCCTTGGCATTCACCACCGGACGATTCCACGAGCCGATTCAGGCGACCTCGCTGAATCGTCAAATCACCGAGGCCGCCTGCCGTTACTGCCACGACCAGATCGTGCAGGCAATTGATCCGCCGATCGGCCACGACGGCCAATTGACTTGCACGCATTGCCACCGTGACGTCGGTCATCCGCTGTGAATGTCGCGACGGATGCCAGTTGGGCGAACCGATGGAGCCCGTAGAACCAGCATCGAATCCCAACCCGTCGGTCCGTCGGTGGCTGCTGCCTTTGGCCATGTTGGCCGTCCTGGCCACGGCCTTGGCCTTCGGTCTCGTGGCGCTTCTAGTCACGATCTTCGAGCGCAAGCAGGAAGCGCGCAACCCCTTCTATCGAGTCGTCGAACTGAACGACGACACCGAGGACCCGGCGCTATGGGGCAAGAACTTTCCGATGCAATACGACGGCTATACTCGCACGACCGACATGGTTCGGACTCGGTTCGGCGGCAGCGAGGCGATGCCGCGAACGCCGACTCAGGCAGACCCTCGCTCCGTTGTATCGGCTTCGCGGTTGGATGAGGACCCGCGGCTACGGATAATGTGGGCCGGCTACGCCTTCGCCGTCGATTTCCGGGAGGACCGCGGCCACGCGTTCATGCTGGAGGACCAGACCTTCACGGAGCGGCAGCGGACATCCGCGCAGCCCGGCGCCTGCCTGCACTGCCATGCCTCGGTATACGCCGCCTACCGGAGGGCCGGAGGAGGCGACCTCACCCGCGGTTTCGAGGCGCTCAATCCCCTTTCCTACGCCGAAGCCCGAACCCACGTCACCGGACCCATCGCATGTATCGACTGTCACGACCCGGCGACGATGATGCTCCGCGTCACCCGTCCGGCATTTATGGAGGGGATCCGGGTCGTCAAAGCTATGGAGGGCATCGCCGACTACCAAGTGAACGAGATGGCCACGCGGCAGGAAATGCGCACGTTCGTCTGTGCGCAGTGTCACGTGGAGTATTACTTCAAGGGTGACCAGAAGCGATTGACCTATCCCTGGGCCAAGGGGCTGAAGGCTGATGAGATTCTGGCCTATTACGACGAGCTGGGACACAAGGACTGGATTCATCGAGAAACGCTGGCCCCCGTGCTCAAAGCTCAACACCCGGAGTTCGAGATGTGGAGCCAGGGAATCCACAGCCGTGCGGGCGTGGCCTGCGCGGATTGTCACATGCCCTACGTTCGCGTCGGCGCCCTGAAAATCAGCGACCATCACATTCGCAGCCCCCTGCTCAACATCAACAACGCCTGTCAGTCCTGTCACCACGTGAGTGAAAACGAGTTGCTGGCACGGGTTGAGACGATCCAGAGCCGGACGCACCGCCTTCGCGATCTCGCGCTGAACGCCTTGATGGACTTGATCGCCCGTATCGCCAACCATGCGGCGGGAGATGACGAGGCACGGCTCGCCTCAGCACGCGATTTTCAACGAAAGGCCCAATTCTTGCTGGACTTCATCGAGGCCGAGAACTCGATGGGATTCCACGCCGATCAGGAGTCGGCGAGAATTCTGGCCGAATCCATCGATTACTCGCGGAGGGGCCAGATGGCCCTCTTGGGCGAACCCGACGGCCTCAAGCGCTCCTCCCAAGCCGCGCCTGGCTCGCCATCCGCTACGCCGGTCAGCCCGGCTCCTGGAACAAGATGAGGCTGCTGGTAAGGCCGTGGATGAAGGTTCGGTTGCCGATCGGCCCGATCTCCCCGGCGGCGAAGAAGCCGGCCACCTGGCAATCCTTGGCCACGCTGTTCACCACGCCGATGTCGTGATGGGGAACGCCGAACATCCCGGTGCCTCGGCCGTTGCAGGAGAAAAGCAGGCCGCCGCGCGGCGGCTTGGCCATCTCGCCGACTCGTCCCGCCAGAAGGCCTCGCATCTCCTCGTCCGCGGTGCGCGAGTCGCGAACGTGGAAACGGATGGTCTGGCCGGGGCGGATGAGCGCGGCAACGGCCAGCCCCTCCTCGCCCGGCACGCGCCCCAGATTGCGGATCAGAAAATCGCCGGGACCGAACCGCCCCAGCCGCTCGTCAATCACCTGCCCCAGGTGCAAACCCTGCTGCATAAGCGCCTGATCCGGCGGCGACGCCTCGGTATAGACGCCTCGCACGACCTCCAACACCGGCCGGCCGCGCAGCTCGTAGATGATGTTCTCCTTGGCCTTGGTGACGACGAAGGGCTCGCCGATCGGGCGACATCCCTGAGAGACGACCGTCTCAATCGAGATCGCCCCCGCCAGCGAAACGCCGACCATGCCTTGGCGGAGCACTTGGTCGTTGAGAAACAGGCGGTTCTCGCCAGGCCGGCGGCCCCCGCTCGCCATGCCTCCCACGATCTTCGAGCCCTCATAGGCCCGGTCCATCTCGCCGATGCAGCGCTCGGCGTCAATGGAAAACGGCTCCGGCAGCACGATGAAGCCGACGCCGTCGGAAGCATTGACGCCGAGATGCTCGCGCCACTCCTCAGACCCGTCCAGGCGCATGACGTCGTTCTGATCGACGAGAAACGGCAGCGCTCGTACGCCGGGCAGCTTCGCCGTCCAGATAGCCAGCGCCGGCGACCGCTCCACCTCTCGGTCCGGCCCGATGATCCCGTCTCCGGTGCAGCCGATTAGATTGCGCGGGTTGATGGCCTCGCGGACGTCGGCCAGGAGACCATCGAACTCCGGCCCGTGGTGATGGGACACGAAGAGCAGCGCGAGGTCCGGCTCGATCCCGGCGATGGCGGCGCGAATCTCACTGACCGCGGCCTGGATGTCGGCCTCGGTGCTCAGGGCCGCCTTGAAAACCATCAGCCCGCGCTGCGAATCTTGCGTGCTCATCACACCCTCCCCAGCTGATGCCCCGTCGCCTCGCCCCGTAGGCGACCGGTCGGCCGAATGCCGCCGGTTACCGGATGACGCCATCACGTCGGTCGTTGCGCTGGGCCGCCCTCAGCCGCGTGGCGATCGCCTGCTCGACCGCCTATCTTATTCAGCAACATCAACCTTCGCTCGGTCATCTCTTCGATCGCGTATCGAACTCCTTCGCGCCCCAGGCCGCTGTCCTTCACGCCCCCGTAGGGCATGCTGTCCACCCGGAAAGAGGGCACATCATTGATGACCAGGCCGCCGACTTCAAGCTCGCGGAAGGCAAAGAAGGCGGAATCAATGTCGCGGGTGAAGACTCCCGCTTGCAGCCCGAAGTCGCTCGCATTCACGCGCCGGCAGGCGGCTTCGAAGGAATCATATGGCTCGAGCGTGGCCACCGGCCCAAAAACTTCCTGACAACTGAGGGCCGCATCGTCCGGCGCGCCCTCCACGAGCGTCGCCTCATAGAAAGCGCCCTGGCGGCTGCCCCCGCACAAAACCCTCGCGCCCCGACGGGTAGCCTCGACCACCCACGCCTCGACTCGTCGGGCATCCGCCTCCGCGATCAACGGCCCCATGAAGGTCTGTTCATCGAGCGGGTCGCCTGCTTTCAGCGCCTTGGCCGCCTCGACGAGCTTTGCCGAGAACTCGTCGTAGATCGCCCGATGGATCAGCACCCTCTGCACCGAGATGCACGATTGCCCAGATTGAGAGAACGCGCCGATGATGAGCCGCCGCACCGCGTGCTTCTGGTCCACGTCCCGATCGACGATGCACGCGGCGTTACCTCCCAGCTCCAGCACTACTTTCTTTTTGCCGGCCTTGGCCTTCAAAGCCCATCCCACGGCCGGCGAGCCCGTAAAGGAGAGCAACTTCAATCGCTCATCGGTCACCAGCAAATCGGCGGCGTCCCGAGCGCAGGGCAGAATGCTGAATGCGCCGGCGGGCAGCTCCGTCTCCGCCAGAATCTCTCCCAGGATGAGCGCGCTGATCGGCGTGAGCGACGCCGGCTTCAGTATCCAAGGACATCCCACGGCGATGGCCGGGGCGATCTTATGAGCTGCCAAGTTGAGCGGAAAGTTGAAGGGAGAGATGAGCGAGCAAGCCCCCACCGGCACTCGTTTACAGATCGCCTCGCATCCTTCAGTACGCGGAGAGATGTCGAGCGGCAGGTACTCGCCGTATTGCCGCGTGGCCTCAGCCGCCGCGATTCGGAAGGTGTCCAACGCCCGCTCCACTTCGCCGCGCGCATCCCGGATGGGCTTGCCCGCCTCGATCGCCAAGACGCGCGCCGCTTCCTCGGCGCGCTCGCCCAAGCGACGGACGACGTGCTGAAGGACCGCGGCCCTGGCAAAAGCCGGCATCCGACGGCAAGGCTCCTCCGCCGCCTTCGCCGCGGTGATGGCCCGATCCAGCGTCTGGGTGTCGGCCAATGCCACGCGGCCGAACTCCTCGCCGGAATACTTGTTGGCCACCGCCAAGCCGGTGTTCGGCTGCTCCGGTGAATTAGCGAGGTAATACGGATAGGCGTGGAGGGTCACTGGATGATCCTCGGACAGGTCGCGCGCAGAGGCGGCGCTACGACGGTGATCCAAGAGTGCCATGGTAGTCCGTGTCGCGGGATTGGGTCAGGCAACCCGTCGAGGTAGGGACGGTCCGCGACTTGCGCCGTGCCAAATTGACAGTAACAGCCACCCGCGGCTATGGCAGACTGCCATTGCCGCAAATCAGTCCGGCAGGCTGTAGAATATGTGAAGTTAACATAACAATTTATGTAATAAATTGTTATGGCAAATTCGCCTGGTCCTCGGCCAGAAATGCACCGTGGCACAACCCTTGCCTGAATAACCCGAGCCACCGGTCAGGGTTCGTCGACGCGGTTCAATGGGCGTTTGGGTTTGGGGCATGCAATCGTCGGTCGGTCGTCTTAACCTGATGCTTGCTCACGGGGCCCAGGCCGACTGGGCGACGGCCCTGGAAGGCGCCCTGCGGCCCCTGCCGGTCGAACTGCATTGGTCGAGAACAGATCACGAGGCGATCGGCCTGGCGACGGCCACCCGCCTAGACCTCGGCGTGGTGGATGACGATCTGACGGAAGGCGGAGGCCTCGGCCTGGTCCGCCGGATTCGCATGTTGGGCATGGGTTTCCCGTGCCTGTTGGTCTCGCGTGAGCCGCAGCCGCGTCTGTTGCAGAAGGCCCTGGAGCTTGAGGTCTTCAGCGTGGTGGACGTCAAGGCATATCAGAGTACGCTAGTGCCGTTGGTCTGCGAGATGCTGACGAACATGGCGCGAACCGGCGACGAAGACGGAGATTGGGCCAACTGACTTAGGCCCAAGTGAAAGAGGCGGCGCGGCCTGGCGAGATCGATCCTGACGGCGGAGTCGTACCGGGCAGCCGCGTGGTTCTAGGTGACGCAAGGAGAGTATTGAAATGTCGGTCACGAAGATGAAGATTCGCCCCCTTGGCGACAAGGTGTTGATCAAGCGCGTCGAAGCCGAGGCCAGGACGGCCGGCGGCATCGTCCTTCCCGAGACGGCCAAGGAAAAGCCCAAGCGCGGTCGCGTTCAGGCCGTCGGAGACGGGAAACTCTTGGACACCGGCGAGCGGGCGAAGCTCCAGGTGAAAAAGGGCGACGAAGTGCTGTTCACCAGCTATGCCGGGACTGAGGTGAAGGTCAGCGGCGAGGAGCTGTTGATCATGGACGAGTCGGACATACTGGCCATCATCGAGTAAATGCCGTTGCGCCCCAAATTGTTCGAGACGGCCCTGGATGAGGCGATCAAGTTCGGTCCGGCGGCACGCTTGGTGCTGACCTTCCCCGGAAACGAGGACGCGATGCACATCCACCCGTTGGCCTACAACAAGGTGGAGGACAGCGGCTTCCGCATCGAAATCCGCGTCTCCAAATACGACGACGCCGAGGTCGTTGACGATGTCATCTTCGTCGACGCCGAGGCCGTCGAGACCGTCGAGCTTCAGGTCAAGCAGCAGGGCAGCGTTTGGCAGGACGAGCCCTTCCAGGGCATCGGCGACGAAGGTGAGGAACGAGGATGAACGAGCCCGCCCCCCGCACGGCAAATGGACAGACGATCGTGGGCAAGGTCGCACGGATGGAGCCTTGCTGTCTGGCCATCAGCTCTGAATTGAGATGGGGCGCGGCGGAGCATCCGCAACGCGCCACCCGCCGCTGGCGGGCCCTTTCGCTCGACGGCCGCCAGGAGCTGATCGTCGGCGACCTCGAGATCAACACCGACGACCCCCTCGGCGTGGTACGGGAGAAGGCGGCGATGGCCGTCCGCTCCCGCGGCTACGAGCCGCAGCAGTTCATCCTCGAAAAGCCCCTGGAGGCGGCCCCGCACCGCGGCCGGATCGTCGGCTGATAAGCAGCGGCATGAGTTTAGCAAGAGCGACACGCGAACAAACACGGGTTCGACATAGATTTCAACGGAGAGAATAGAACATGGCAGCCAAGAGAATCGCATTCGAGATGGAGGCCCGCGAGGCCATTCGCAGCGGCGTCAGCCAGCTTGCCCGGGCCGTGAAAGTCACCCTCGGCCCTTGCGGCCGCAACGTGGTCCTGGAGAAGTCGTTCGGGTCTCCGACGGTCACCAAGGACGGCGTGACCGTCGCCAAGGAGATCGAACTGGATGACTCCTACGCCAATATGGGGGCGCAAATGGTCAAGGAGGTGGCCAGCAAGACCTCCAGCGACGCCGGCGACGGGACGACCACGGCCACCGTGTACGTCGAGTCGATCTTCAACGAGGGGCTGAAGAACGTCGCCGCCGGCGCCAACGCCATGGAGCTGAAGCGCGGGGTGGAGGCCGCCGTCGAGGCCATCGTGGCCGAATACGCCCGCATGTCCCGGCCGGTCAAGGAGACCAAGCAGATCGCCCAAGTCGGCACCTGCGCCGCGAATCAGGACGCCGAGATCGGCAAGAAGATCGCCGAGGCCATGGACAAGGTCGGCAAGGACGGCGTCATCACCGTCGAGGAAGGCCAAACCCTGGAGACCACCGTCGAGGTCGTCGAGGGCATGCAGTTCGACAAGGGCTTCCTCTCCCCGCACTTCGTGACCAACCCGGAGAGCATGGAGGTCCGGCTCGAGCGGCCCTACATCCTCATCCACGAAAAGAAGATTTCCGCCATCAAGGACTTGATCCCGATCCTGGAGCGCTGTGCCAAGTCCGGCAGGCCGCTGCTCATCATCGCCGAGGAGGTCGAGGGCGAGTCGCTCGCGACACTGGTAGTCAATAAGCTGCGCGGTACGCTCCAGTGCGCCGCGGTGAAGGCTCCCGGCTTCGGCGACCGCCGCAAGGCCATGCTCGAGGACATCGCCATCATGACCGGCGGCAAGGCCATCTTTGAGGACCTGGGCATCACCCTGGAGTCCCTCGACGTCGCAGACTTGGGCCAGGCCAAGCGCGTGGTCATCGACAAGGAAGACACCACCATCATCGAGGGGGCGGGCAACGCCTCCGACGTGAAGGGCCGCATCGCCCAGATCAAGACCGAGATCGACAAGACCACCAGCGATTACGATCGCGAGAAGCTCGAGGAGCGCCTGGCCAAGCTCTCCGGCGGCGTCGCCCAGATTCGCGTCGGCGCGGCCACCGAGGTCGAGATGAAGGAGAAGAAGGCCCGCGTCGAGGACGCCCTGCACGCCTGCCGCGCCGCGGTGGAAGAAGGCATCCTGCCCGGTGGAGGCGTCGCCCCGTTGCGAGCCTTGGCCAATGTCCTGGAGAAGGAAGAGAAGCGCCTCAAGGGAGATCAGAAAACCGGCGTGGACATCGTCCGCAGAGCGCTGTGGGCCCCCATCAAGGTGATCGCCGAGAACGCCGGCGTGGACGGCTCGATCGTCGCCCAGAAGGTCTTCGAGGCCAAGGACTCCAACTTCGGCTTCAACGCCCTGACCGGTGAATACGGCGACATGATCCAGATGGGCGTCCTCGTCCCGGCCAAGGTCGAGCGCATCGCCCTCCAGAACGCCGCCAGCGTCGCCACCTTGCTCCTAACCACCGATGCCGTGGTCAGCGAGATCAAGGAAAAGAAGGAGAAGATGCCCGCCGGCCCGGGCGGCGGCATGGGTGGTATGGGCGGCATGGGCGGCATGGGGATGTGACGCGAATCGCCAACAGGCGATCGCGCTTGAATCATCCCGGTATCGCGGCCGCGAACGAAGTAACCCCGATGCTCACCAAGGCCCCAGGCACTTGCCTGGGGCTTTTCTTTGCGCCTCACCTCCCATCGTGCCGCCGCATGCGATCTCAATTAGATTGCCCGCATGAAGCGGCCCAGGCCATCCAGAAACCGCACTGACGCGCCGGCCCCCGCGACCCGAGCCGGGGCGGCCTGGCACTGGCTGATCCTCCTGCCGGTCGGCCTCGCCGCTTATTCCAACAGCTTCAAGGGCATCTTCCTCTTCGACGACCTGCTCCACATCGTCGGCGACGAGCAAATTCGCAAAATTCGTCCGCTGTCGGATTGTCTGGCCGGCAGCACGCGGCCGGTCGTGGACCTGTCCCTCGCCGTGAACTATGCGATCGGCGAGCTGCGTCCCGCCGGCTATCACGCCGTTAACCTCGCCGTTCACCTGCTGGCGGGTCTCACCTTGTTCGGCATCGTGCGGCGTACGCTGCTCCTGGAGCGGTTCCGCCAGAAGCACGCTGCCGCCGCCCCGTGGCTGGCCCTGGCGGCCGCGATGCTTTGGGTGGTGCACCCGCTACAAACGCAGAGCGTCACTTACGTCATCCAGCGCGCCGAGTCGATGATGGGCCTTTTCTATCTGCTGACGCTCTACTGCGTCCTGCGCGGGGCGTGTTCCGGTCGGCGCGTTTTGTGGTATGCCGCCGGCGTGATCGCCTGCGGACTGGGCGTTTTGTGCAAACCGGTGATCCTGACGGCCCCGCTGTTGATACTTGTCTATGACCGGCTCTTGTTGTCGCCGAGCTGGCGGCGTCTGGTCGCCGCGCGCGGCTGGGTCTATGCGGCGTTGTTGGCCACCTGGCTGCTGCCCGTCAACCGCGAGGTCATCGGCGGCGTGCTCGATCCGGCTTCGACCGACTCGCCGACGGTCGGGCTCTCCGTCCACGGCGTTAATCCGTTGCAGTATTGCCTCTCCCAGGCCGGCGTCATTCTGCACTACCTGCACCTCTGCCTGTGGCCCAATCCCCTGTGCCTGGACTATGAATGGCCCCCGGTCGCGCACCTCGGCCAGGCCTGGCCCGCCATGCTGTGCATCGCCCTCCTGCTGCTGCTGGCGGCGTGGGCCCTTGGGCGCGGACGCTGGCCGGGTTTTGCCGGGGCCTGGTTCTTCATCATCCTGGCCCCGACCTCCAGTTTCATACCGATCAAGGACCTGGCCGTTGAGCACCGCATGTACTTGCCGCTGGCGGCCGTCACCGTGCTGGCCGTGGCGTCGGCGCATCTCGCGATTGACCTGCTGACTCGACGCCAATTCCTCTCCCGGCTCGCAGGCCGTGCGGCTACGGCGGCCCTCTTGTTCCTGGCGACGACCCTGCTGGGAGTTCGGACCTATTTGCGCAACCGCGACTATCAGGACGCGCAGCGGATGTGGAGCGGCGTGGTTGACGTCAGCCCGCACAATGCCCGCGCCCGGACCTACCTCGCCGGGGCGCTTTCGGATGCCGGCGAGCTGGCCGGCGCGATCGAGCAATATCGGGAGGCCTTGCGCATTTCGCCTGACAGGCCGGAGATCGAGAACAACCTGGCCAACGCCCTGACGCGCAGCGGCCGCGTTGAAGAAGCCGTGGCCATCCTCGAAAAGGCGGTGGCCGCGTGGCCGCAGGCGCCGCACACCCATCTGAACCTGGCCCTGGCCTATCAAAAGTTGGGGCGCAACGAAGAGGCCCTGCCCCACTATCGCATCGGGCTAGAGGCCCAGCCGTTCCTAGTTGAGCCTCGCCAGAACATGGCCGTCGCCCTGCTGGCGATTGGTCGGCTCGCGGAAGCTGAGGAGGCCTGCCGAACGGCGCTGAAGTACCGACCGGACAGCGCGGAAGGTCGCTATCTCCTGGGCGGCGCACTCGAACGCCAGGGCAAGCTCGATGAGGCCCGGCACTGGTATCGCGCGGCCTTGGAAGCCGACCCCAAGCACGACGGGGCCCGCCAGCGGCTGAAGATTCTGGGGGGGTAAAGGGCGCGGCCGCTGATTGGACTTGCCTGGACACGGCGTGTCGTATTACACTTCGACCCCCCGCTCGCGCGAGCTGTGAATCGACGCGTCCCCTCATCAGGAAGTCCGAACGCATGAGCCAAGCGAAAGACCAATGGCAGAGCCGGTTGGGGGTCATCCTCGCCGTGGCCGGATCGGCCGTCGGCCTGGGCAACTTCCTGCGGTTTCCCGGTAATGCCGCGGCGAACGGCGGCGGCGGGTTCATGATTCCCTATTTCTGCGCCCTGATCTTTTTGGGCATCCCCATCTGCTGGGCGGAATGGACCATGGGCAAATACGGGGGACAGTTCGGCTTCAACTCGTGTCCGGCGATCTTCGGGGTGATCGGCCGGCGGCCCATCTTTCGATACCTGGGCGTCCTCGGCCTGATCATCCCCATCGTCATCTACATGTACTACGTCCTCATCGAATCGTGGTGCATGGGATACGCCTTCAGCTTCGCCGCCGGATGGATCGACCTCGGCGATAACCCAGCGCAGTACGCCACGCAAAGCGTCGACTATTTCAACTCCTTCGTCGGCGCGAACCAGGACGGCCTCATGCTCGATGGCCGCATCCACGAAAGCGTCGTCGTCTGGCTGATCGTGTTCGCGGTGAACTTTTATCTCATCTATCGAGGCCTTTCCAAGGGAATCGAGTCGTTCTGCAAGTGGGCGATGCCGATGATGGCCCTCTTTGCGTTCATCGTGCTGGGCCGCGTACTCACCCTGGGAACACCTGATCCGGCTCAGCCCGACCTAAGCGTCCTCAACGGCTTGGGCTTCATGTGGAACCCGAAGCCGGTTGACGGCGAAGGCAGTTGGATCGCGGCCCTGGCCAACCCGACGGTCTGGCGAAACGCCGCCGGGCAGATCTTCTTCAGCCTGTCGGTCGGCTTCGGTGTCATTGTCAATTACGCCAGCTATTTGAAGCGCAAGGACGACGTCGTGCTCTCGGGGCTGACCGCCTCCTCGACCAACGAGTTCTTCGAGGTGTGTCTGGGCGGGCTGATCACCATCCCGGCGGCATTCGTATTTCTTGGCGCCGTGGGCGCCTCCAAGACCGGGACCTTCAGCCTTGGCTTTCACACGCTGCCGATCGTCTTTCAATACATGGACGGGGGGAGGTTCTTCGGGTGCATCTGGTTCCTGATGCTGTTTCTGGCCGCGATCACCAGTTCGCTCTCGATGCTTCAGCCGGCCATCGCCTTCTTGGAGGAGGCCCTGGCGATCGGTCGGAAGGCCTCGGTGACCCTCTTGGGGTTGGTGACCGGCCTCGGCTCCCTCTTCGTCATCTATTTCAGCAAGGATTTGAAAGTCCTGCTTTTCCTGGATGATACGGTGGGCACGATCATGATCGTGGTCCTCGCCCTCGTACAGGTGATTCTCTTCTCTTGGGTGTTCGGCGTGGACCGCGGCATCCGTTTCGCGCACCAAGGGGCCGAGATGCATCTGCCCAGATTCTTCAAGTTCGTCATCAAGTACGTGAGTCCGGTCTATCTTCTGGTCATGATCGGCTGGTCGTGCGTGACGGATTCTGGGAAGTACTACAAGCTGATTCGCGAGGACAACCAAATCCTCCTGGCGACCGGCCTGGTCCTGGTGGTGACCGTCTTCCTGCTGATCCTCATCAACCTCGGCGGGAGGCGATGGAAGGCCGAAACCCGCGACCCGCGCACCGACAAGTCATTCGGCGGCCTCGGGGCTGAACCTGCTCGCAAGGAGGCACGGCGATGAGAACCGGCGGCTGGATCTTCATGCTGCTGTCCATCAGCTTCGTCCTCTGCCTGACGGCGTTCACCTTCTACCGAGTCTTGAGGCGCCCGGCCTCCACCGAGCACATGCACGCCCCGCTGGACATCGACACCCGAGATCAAGATACGTAATCGCCGGCCCTCCTGGCCGCGACCGTGGGGCGAAAAAAAAAGCCGGAGCCTTTTTCGGGCCCCGGCCTGGTGGGAAGACCGCTTTCTGCATTCGTGTGAATGCCTAAGCGGGTTGTGGGCAGCGGTGCGGATGGGACGTAACTGGGTCCGCTTCCCCCCTCCATTCGGTTCTTGCATGATCGGGCTTAAAAAAAAACCGCGCCAACACGGACGCATCCCCACGTGGCCTCACCGAAAGGCCCCCCAATGGGCTCAGGGCGCGGAAAGACTTGTCCAACCACCCTTCACCCCGGGGATTCGTCCGAAAAAGAAGTCCGCGAGCGTCAAATCGCCAAAAGAATAGCGCCACGCGATCGCCGACTCTAAGGGGGTCTGTCACGGCTTCCGGCGTTCCAAAACCCCCTTAAATTGGAGCCGTATCGGACCGGTGGAGCCGTTCGTCGTCGGCAGCGTCTCGGGCCCTCTTGATCGCACGCGCCGCGACCGAACGCATCGACGCCCGGACCTCGGTCAAAGTCGGCTCGCCATCCCCGCGCGGAATGCAGACCAGATCGAAGCCGTGGGATCGCCGCGCGACCTCGAGACGGAAGGCTTCGCGGAGGAGGCGTTTCGCCCGGTTCCTGCGGACCGCCGGTCCGTATTTTCGTCCGACGGAAAGACCCAGTCGGGCGTATGCCAGTCCGTTGGGTAAGGCGTACACGACCAGATGGCGATTGGAGGCAGAGCACCTGCGACCGAAGACTCGGGCAAAGGCCTTGCGGCCCGCGAGTCGGCGTGTGCGGGGGAATCCAAGTTTATCTTTGGCCATGCGACCGACCTCGGTACTGCCGCGTACGCTTGTTGGAAGCCGGAACGGAAGACCCGTTCAGTCTACGCCAACAACGCCTCCTCCTGCAAAACCTGTGAACTTCTGTGAAATGCGTCGGACAAGCTGTCAACACGGCATTCGACGTGCGCGGAACCTACTGTGATTTTCGGAAAAATGAAGGATTCGCAAAGAAACCCGGTTCGACCCCCGCTCGACGGTACATCATCGCGCCGCGACGGTTAAGCACGGCGAACGGCGCTCAGGCCGCGCAGCGCCCTTGTGAATTCGAGTGGCCTGCGGATTTTTGTTTGACTCGACTCGTTGCGCGATTATGTTCCAAGAGTCACTGAAAGGTGGCATTCGATCGGCACCGGAAGACAACCCTGACAGCTCCGGTAAGCCCTCGCCGACCCAAAGAGCGGGCGACGGATCGCGCGGCAACGCGCGTCGGCTCGCAAGGTGAACACATAGCCCGGATCGGTGGAAGCGGCCTCATGCCAGGGGTGATCGCGGTGCAAAACCCTACGAGGGGTGTCCGGCCTTCGGGTCGGGCTAGCCGTCCGCCGATCGAAACTCAGAAGCGTAGGTACGCGTCGCTGGGCAACCGGCAACGCGCACAAGCGCATGTGAGGAGGCAGGCCGAAGGGTTTGCCAAGGCGGACGATCAAGGCCCCTGGAAGGGAAAAACCCAAGGGAGCATCCGGCGGTGTGTCGGGTTAAACACCCGGCACTGCCGCGAGGAACTCTCCCGAGGCAGTACCCGGAAGCTGAGCTTCCGGCCGGCCGACCGTGGGAATCTCGGTTCCCATGGAGGCGGGTCGGCGGCAACGGCACGCGGGGCGAAGTTCGGCAGTAATGTCGACCAACCTCGGGCGAGGAGAAGGCTCCGAAGGGAGAATCCCAAAGGCGCTGCCGGCATGAAACAAGGCTGGCAAGGCCGTCGAGGGAGAAAGCCGTCGAGAGGGTAGCCAAACCCTGAGGGCGGAAGGTGGCGGGCAGGCAAAGCCCGCGTGAACCGGACCTCGTCGGCCGCAAGTGCCCAGGGGACGCAAAGCCCAAGGAAGGGGCCAGGCGCTGAGAGGCGCCAGGCTAGTCTCGCTCGGGAAGTGCCCTGAGGGGCGGCGAAACTCGAGGAGAGGTGCGCAGGCGGAAACTAAACCCTCCGCCCGCGACGGTCGGTCGGGAACACCACCCGGCCGGGCCGAAAGGCAACGGCGTAGTGGGACCTCGGAACCAATAACCGCGGTACCGGCCGGCCGCACCGAACTCTGGACGAGCCCGCAAGCCCGTGAGGGAATGACCGGCCGCCGAAACGGTTGCCGGCCCAACGAGCGTGGACGAAGACTTCGAAGGGTCAGCGGTCGAATGCGCCTTCGGTGACGTTTTTTCTTGGAGCCCGTCTCCAGACCGACGCCAACGGAGGGGTGTGCGGTCGGCCTGCCCGGCGCGGAGGCAGGTCCGGCCCGTCGGCACTTCGCAAGGATTGCAACCGATAGACGAGTTCGCGCCGAAGAGTTGATTGGGCGGTCTGCTCGTTCGGAGATGGACCTTTCGAGAGTAGGCCGCCTTTTTTGCGCGCCTGACCCGGCCGCCGGACCGAGGCCATCCGCCACCCGACTCAGACGATCAAGCCGATCCCGCCGCCGCGTCGATCCCTAAGCATATGGCAGCACCGACCGCCGAGGCCGTCTCGGTCATCATCCCCACGTACAATTCCGCGGCCATCCTGCCGGACGCCGTCGATTCCGTCCTCTGCCAGACGCAGCCTCCGGCCGAGATCGTCATCGTCGACGATGGAAGTTGCGATGAGACCCCGATCGTCTGCGCCGCTTATGCCGGCCGAGCGCGCTACCTTCGCCAGGAAAACGCCGGCGCCTCGGCCGCCCGCAACACCGGCATCGCCGCCTCCACCGGCGATTGGCTGGCCTTCCTCGATGCCGACGATCTGTGGGAGCCGCACAAGCTGGAGCGCCAGTTGGAGGCCCTGGCACAGAACCCCGAGGCCGACTTCGCGGTCGGTGCGGCGAACGCGTGGTCGCCGCGCCGCCGATCCTATGTCCGCGCCTTTTGGGACGGTCCGCTCGATCCAGCCGTCATGCGCGGGCAGTTGCTCGTCCGAAACATCCTGACCGGCCTGTGCTCGTCGATCGTCATCCGCCGCGAGGCGATGGAGGCCGTCGGGGGCTTCGCGAGCGGCAAGGCCTGCGAGGACCGCCGCCTGGCGATCGCCCTCCTGGAGCGTCACCGCGGCCTGCTCTTGCCCGAGGCCTTGGTGCGTCAGCGATCCGGCCCGGCGCACTGGACCGACCCCGAGCGTCACCGCCGCGAGATGCTGAGCTTCATCGACGACCACGCCGCGTTGTACGTCGAACTCGACCCGACCGGCCGGCTGCGGCGCAGAGCCGTCGCCCGAATGCATGAGCGGACCGGCATGCACTATCTGGAGAATGGCGACGGGAAAACCGCGGCGAGGGAACTCTTCCGCTCGGCACGCCTGTGGCCCTTCCAACCGAATCCCTGGCGCGTCATGATCAACGCCTGCCTGGGCCGGCTGAAGCGGCCGGAGTCGCCTGCCGCGCCCGCGATGTAAGGATTCGGCACCCGAGCCATCGGAGTTGGACATGCCGCGCCGCGCAACGTGTTTGCCATGCGTTTCCCTGGCCATCTGGCTGGTCGGGTGCAATCCCCCACCCGTCGGCATCTATGAGACGACCTCCTACGATGGGGTGGAGTTCATCCGACGCGGCGACAAGCCGCTCCTCATGGACGTCGTCGTGCCCACCGTCGCTCCCATGCCGAGGCCCGCGGTCCTCGTCCTCCACGGCGGCGGCTGGGTGTCCGGCGATCGCAGCCTCGACAAGGACATGGCCCGCTTTCTCGCGTCGCTGGGCTATACCGCCGCCACGGCCGATTACCGCCTCTACCCCGAGGGCGGCGTCTATCCCGCCTCGGTCGCGGACTCGCTCGCCGCCGTCAAGTTTCTCCGCTCCCATGCGGACGACTACGGCATTGATGCCCGCCGAGTGGCCATCGCCGGAGAGTCCGCCGGCGGCCAGCTTGCCCTGCTCGTCGGCATGGTGGAGGACCACGCCATCTTCCGCGACGAATCGTTTCCCGGCGTCCGATCGGACGTCCAAGCGGTCGTCGCCATCTATGCCCCGACCGATCTCGCCGCTTTGTGGAAGGAGGGCGGCTGGATCACCAGACGATTGGGCATCGGCTATCTCGGCTGCCCGCCGGACCAGTGCCCCGACAAGTGGCGCGAGGCATCGCCAATCACCCACGCCCGAGGGGATACTCCGCCGATACTGATCCTGCACGGCGACCAGGATCGCGTGGTCCCGATTTCTCAGGCCGACCGGCTGCATTCGGCGCTCAAGGCCGCGGGTGCGCCCAGTTTGCTGGCCCGTGTGCCGGGCGGCAGTCATGGTTGGGGCCTCTACTTCAACGGGGTACAAAGCCAACGAACCCTGCCGATCATCGCCCAGTTCCTGTCCCGGTCGCTGGCCTCCGCAGCCGGCGCGTCCTGACCCTTTGGGCTCTGTTTCAAATCGGCATCGAGCCGCGGCCTTCAGGCCGCGCGGCCCTGCACACACACCGGGTTCTGAAACAACCCTTTGGGCGTCGGCCCGCCGCCGCTATAATGAGTTCCAGGCCCAAGAGGAGTTTCGATGCCGATGGTCAGCAAGCGGTCCGCCGATCTCAACAGCGAGGTAGCCAAGATCATCGCCGAGCTGCGGCCCGCGGTGCAGGGCGATGGCGGCGACATCGAGCTGATCGGCCTCAGCGAAACGGGGGTGGTCAGCGTCCGCCTTCACGGCGCTTGCGTCGGCTGCCCGTCGAGCACCATGACCCTTAAGTTGGGCGTGGAACGGACTCTGCGAGACCGGCTGCCGCAGATCAGCGAGGTTGTCTGCGTCTGATCCGCTTTTCCAAGATTGACAGTCACGTGCGGATGTGTTAGAAATCCTCCCATGGCGTGCGGATTCGTGGCCGCACACGGGAGTCTAGGACGATGAAAGCCGCTTTCTTGCTTATCAAGCTGCCGGACGGGCGGGCGCAAGCCGTCCGCGTGACGGTCAACAACGAGGAGGCTTTCTAGGCCCGGTCACAAGACCACGTGATATCGACGGTATCCGAAGGCCCTGGAAGCCAAAGTGGTTTCCAGGGTTTTTTGCTATATGGACTGTATTGAAACCTCAACACCGCTCTCGCAGCCCACGGCCTCCGCGCCGCTGCCCTCCATGCGCGAGGAGGCACGCCGGCTATTGGCCCTGGCTGCGCCGATCATCGGCACCATGGTCTCGGCCATGCTGCTGGGCTTCACCGACTTCGTCATGGTTTCCTGGCTGGGAACCGAGGCGACTGCGGCGATCAGCCCCGGCACCATGCTGCTGTATTCCGTGCTTTGCCTGGGAATGGGCTGCGCCAACAGCGTCCAGACCTTCTCCGCCCAGGCGCTCGGCCGCGGCCGCCGAGAGGAGGCCGCCGCCTACGCCTGGCAGCCGCTCTACATCGCGCTGTTCTTCACCCTGCTCACCTACCCGGTATCCCGTTTGATGCCGGTCCTGTGGGAGTGGGTCGGCCATGCCCCCGCGGTCCGAGCACAGGAGATCGCCTATACGCAGGTCATCATCTGGTGCACGCCGCTGGCCATCACCTGCATCGGGCTCGAGGGCTTCTTCAACGGCCTCCAGCGGCCCAAGGTTGCACTCGCCTCGGTGGCCACGGCTGTGCTCTTCAACGTCGCGGCGAACTACGTGCTGATCTTCGGCAAGCTCGGCCTGCCGGCCCTGGGCATCGCCGGCGCTGCCTACGCCACCTTGATCTCCTGGTCCATCCGGCTGGTCATGTTGGCGACTGTCTTCCTCTCCACGGAGTTTCGCGGCGAATACCGAAGCGGCCGGTCCTGGCGGCCGGATTGGGGCCGTCTGGGCGGCATCCTGCGCATTGGCGGCCCGACGGGCGTGCAATGGTCCCTTGACGTCAGCTCCTGGTTCGTCTTCTTGACCTGCCTGATCGGCACGTTTGGAACGGTCACGCTCGCGGCGTCGAACGCCGCACTGCAATTGATGCACGTTTCCTTCATGGCCGCCCTGGGCATCGGCAGCGCCGTCAATTCGCTTGTCGGCCACGCCATCGGGCAGGGGCGACACGACTTGGCGGTGCTCCGCGCCCGCGTGGGCCTGCTGCTATGCGGCGGCTACATGAGTTCCGTTGGGCTGGTGTTCCTACTCGGGCGTCATCACCTGATCGGTCTGCTTTGCGACGATCCGGAGGTCATGGCCATCGGCGCCGGCATCTTGATCTGGGCCGCGGCCTTCCAGATGTTTGACGCCGTGGGTATTACCTACGTCCACGCTCTTCGCGGGGCCGGCGACACCCGCTGGCCGGCGATCCTGGTGGCCATATGCAACTGGGGCGTGTTCATCGGCGGCGGCTTCCTGGTCACCTACATCTGGCCATCGCTCGGCTATCACGGGCCGTGGATGATGTGCACGCTCTACATCGTTCTCATTGGCGTCGCGTTGTGGCGGCGCTTCGAGCGCGGCGAGTGGAGGAAGATCGAGCTGTTCAAAGGCGGCCCCTCGCCGGCCCCCGCCGAGTTGATCGATGTCCCGTCTGCGGTCTGCGACGTGGAGCAGGTCGGCGCGGGCGCCTAATGCTGAAGACCCTCTACGCCTGACGTGTTTGTTGACTCGGCGCTGCCCGGCGAGGCGGGCGGCGGCTCAGCGCGGATCGTCGGCGGAATCCTTCCCTCGAAGACGCGGTCCAGGATGGCATGGCTCTCCGCGAGCATCGGCCGGGCTTCCTGGGTCATTCCGCGGGCCGCAAGACAGCGGGCCAGGAGGTTTCGAGTCTCTGCGGCCTGCCAGTGTTCGGGCGGCAGTCGCTGGTTGACGAAATCAAGCGCCTCGCGGGCAAGCCCTTCCGCCTCCGCCGGTTCGCCTCGCTCCAGGGCCAGATCGCCCAGACGGTCCAGGATCGCGCCCAGGAAGACCTCGCGCGAGGAATACTCGGCATCGCGCATGATGCCCAGGGCCTCACGCGCGGCAGCCTGGGCCGCGGCTGGATCGCCCTTCATGTAGAGCACCGTCGACAGGTCGTACAAGCTGTGCCCGACCTGGTAACCGCGCTCACCGTGCAATTTGCGCTTCTTCCGCAGCACGACGTCGAAGAGGTCCAACGAGCCGTCCACGTCACCGGTCAGTCCCCGGGCTAGCGCGACGTTGTTCAGCAGATGAATGGTGCTCGGGGCGTCCTTGCCGTGGATCCGCTCCCAGGTAGGTCGCGCGGCCGTGAATCGTTCAAGGGCCTCGTCGTATCTGCCCCGTTTGTAGGCCAGTGACCCCAGGATCACATGGACTACTTCTATGATATCCGCCATCTCGGGGCCCGGTACGAGTTCGCGCAGCGAAAGGGATTCCCGCAGGTTCGCCTCCGCTTCGCTGAAGTCGCCCTTGTCCATCAAGAACGTCCCCACGGTGTGCAGCACGCCCGCGAGCGCCGCAGGGCCCATGTCGTGGATCTCGCGGCAGGTCGCGGCATAGGCGCTGATGACGGACTTCGCGCCCACCAGGTCCCTCCGTCGAACGAGCACTCGAAACAGACGCAGTCGAGCGCTTCGAACTTCCAGGTCGGTGTCCTTCAGTAGCGCCAGCCGCATCCTGATCACCTCCCGATGCAGCGACTCGGCGATCTCGTCGCGCCCGCTCGTCTCTTCCAGAATGGCCAGGCTGAACAGGCTCGCGGCGAGGTCGAGGTGGGGGTCCGGCAGGGCCCGCCGACGCTGCTCCAGCGCCGCCTCTATGAACTGACGCGCCCGCGAGACCCGTCCCAACGTCAGGTAGGCATTGCCCAGGGCATCCCTGAGCCGGGCCTGGGCGAGCGGTTGACCGCGCAGCTTGCGTTCGATCTCGGCGGCGCAGCGGTCGAGCACCTCAACGGGCGCCACCGGCTGAAGGGCGTCGTCCACGGAAAGACTGACGCCCGTCGGCGGCACGGGGGCCAGGCCGCGAATGATGGATTCCAGCGATGCCGAGACCCGTTCGGCGGCGGCCGCCTGTTCCTCGGCATACTGCTCGGCCTGACTGGCCGCCTTGCGGTGGCCCTCGGAACGCGCATACAAGACGCTCATGGCCGCGCCGAACATGCAGATCGAAAGCAAAAACACCGCCACCAGGATCGAGGCCGACTTGTGGCGCCGGACAAGCTTGCGAAACTGGTAAAGGGCATTGGGCGGGCGGGCCTCGATGGGCCGATGCTCCAGGCTCCGGCGGATGTCGCGGGCCAGATCGGCGACAGACTCATATCTTGCCGCAGAGTCCTTCTCCATCGCCTTGTGGACAATCGCCTCGACGTCGCCGCGGAGCGATCGATCGACGGACGAAAGCCGACGCTGCGTTTGCTCCTGAATGATCCTCGCGGCCGCCGCGATGGAAGCGTTGCGAATGTCATACGGAAGCTGCCCGCACATCAATTCGTAGAGCACGACGCCCAGGCTGTATTGGTCGCTACGGATGTCCACGTGACGGGCGTCGAGGCCGAACTGCTCCGGGCTCATGTAGGTCAGCGTGCCGACGAGCAGGCCGAGGTCCGTTTGCCGCGTGGTCGCGCGCGGGTCGGCATCGGCGACTCGGGCGATGCCGAAATCGATGACCTTCGGCTGACCCGAGGCATCAACCAGGATATTGCCCGGTTTGAGGTCGCGATGGATCACGCCGCGCTGGTGGCCGTAGTGAACGGCGTCGCACACGATCGCGAACATCGTCAACCGCTCGGGGGCGGAAAGTTGGTTGCGGGCTGCGAATTCGGTCAGCGTCCGCGCCCCGGTGACGAACTCCATCGCGAAGTAGGGCACGAGGTCGGTGCCGTCCTGGTGCATCCCGGCCTCATAGACTTGCGCGATGCCGGCGTGCGACAGTCTGGCCAGAATCTGCGCCTCGTCCTCGAACCGACGCGCGGCCGACGGCGAGGCCAACCCGGTGCGCATCAACTTCAGCGCGACCCGACGGCGAGGCTGGAGCTGCTCCGCCTCGAAAACCACCCCCATTCCACCGGACCCGACGACGCTCAGAATGTGATAATCGCCGATCCTGCGGCCGACGTAGGCGTCGGCGTTGGATGGCTGCGGCGCCGGCGAGGTCCCGTCCACGACCAGCGACAGGGCCGGCCGGTCGAGAAATCGCGATGCCTGGTCGTCCGCCGAGAGCAGCGATTCGACCTCGGCCCGAAGACCGGCGTCCTCGCCGCAGGCGCGCTTGAGGAATGCCCGCCGTTCATCAGGCGGCAACTCCATCGCGTCATTAAAAAGGTCGTTGACCTTGGGCATGAAGTCGGACGCGGCCGAAAAGGCCCCCAATCGAAACGGGATCAGCCCCGCCGCGGGACAGGCCGCGAACGCCTACTATCCTACCCGGTTCGTCCGGATCGTTACAAACGCGGAGTTGGTTTACAATCCCCGGCCCGGCGCTGGCGTCCGACTTCGAGCGCCGATATTTCGAAGGGCGAACGCCGGCGAGGTTAAGCGGACCGCGGCAGGCAGGCGATTCAGCGGTTCTCGCCTACGTGTGTCGATCATGCGGACCTAGACTGGTTGGAGCGACAGATGTTCACGGAGGTTCCGAGCAGTTTCGACTTCCCCAGGATCGAGAAGGAGACCCTCGCCTTCTGGGAGGCCAACCGCATCTATGAGAAGTCCCTCAAGCAAAGAGAGGGCCGCAAGCCGTTCGTCTTTTTCGAGGGCCCGCCCACCGCCAACGGCCTGCCCCACCCTGGCCACTGCCTGACCCGGGCCATCAAGGACCTGTTCCCTCGGTACAAGACGATGACCGGCCACCACTGCCTCCGCAAGGGCGGCTGGGACACGCACGGTCTGCCGGTGGAGGTCGAGGTCTGCAAGGAGCTGGGCATCCACACCAAGGAGGAGATCGAGGAGTACGGCGTCGAGAAGTTCAACAAGAAGTGCCTGGAGAGCGTGTTCCGCTACACCAAGGAATGGGAGGACTTGACGCGCCGGCTGGGCTTCTGGGTCAACCTCGACGAGGCCTACGTCACCTATCACCGGAGCTACATCGAGAGCGTCTGGTGGGCCCTGAAGACGCTGTTTGACGCCGGCGTGCTCTACCAGGGGCACAAGATCGTGTGGTGGTGGGCCCAGGGGGGCACGGCGCTGTCGGCCGGCGAGGTCGGCCAAGGCTATCGTGAGGTGGATGACCCGTCGGTATATGTGCGCTTTCCGCTGGTGCACGACAATCGCTTCAACGCTGTTTTTAGTCCCTCAGCCCCCGGCTCCGCCGGGGGACCCGCACAAAAAAATCTTTCGCTCCTCGTCTGGACGACGACGCCGTGGACGCTGCCGTCAAACATGTTCGCGGCGGTGCACAAAGACTTCGATTACGCCATCGTCCTCGACGAGGAGACCGGCGAACGGCTGATCTTCGCCGAGGCGCTGGTGGAACCGATCGCCAAGAAAGTCAAAAAGGTCGGCAAGTGGAAGGTCGAGCGGACGGTCAAAGGTACGGACCTAGTGGGCCTTCGCTACCAGCCACCATTCCCGGAATGTTATTATGCTCGACGCGCGGTCTATAAGCTGGTGAGCGCGGAGATTCGTTTAAAAACGTTGTGGGCGGACCTGACAGCACCAGTGCAAGCAACCTATGACGGAGCGGCCACTCCAAGTCATCCCGTAACCGAGCATGTGTGTTTTCGAGTTGTTCCGGCTTCATTCGTAACTTTGGAGTCCGGGACGGGATTGGTTCATGAGGCGCCGGCATTTGGTGAAGTAGACTTCGACCTCTGGAGAGGCGATTTGCTTCGCTATACGCAGGGATTCTCATATGACATTTTCTGTTCTGTAGCACCTAATGGTCAATTCACTAATGAAGGTCCCGAGTTTTGTCGCGGTCGCTGGGTCAAGGACTGCGACAAGGACATCATTCGCGATTTGAAAGAGCGCGGGCTGCTGCTGCACCAGGAGACCTATCGCCACGACTACCCCTTCTGCTGGCGGGCCGAGGAGGACCCGCTGATTCAGTATCCGCGGAAGAGCTGGTTCATCCGCACGACGCAGTTCAAAGACGCCATGCTGGAGAACAACCGGCACATCAACTGGCTGCCGGAGCACATCAAGACCGGCCGCTTCGGAAAGTTCCTGGAGTCCAACGTGGACTGGTCGCTCTCCCGCGAGCGCTACTGGGGCACGCCGCTGCCCATCTGGGTCTGCCAATCGTGCGGTCACGCCGAGGCCATTGACTCCTACGACGCCCTGGTGGCCAAGCCCGGCATCGCGGGGCTGGAGGTCTGGGAGGATGCCAAGCGAGCCGAACCGAACCTCAGCGACCATCTCAAGGTGCACAAGCCGTACATCGACGCGGTCACGTATGACTGCCCAAAATGCGCCGGCGGCGGGGGAACGGCCGCGCGGGCTGAAGCCCGCGGCTCGTCGGGGGGGCGAATGACTCGCGTGCCGGAGGTGATCGACTGCTGGTTCGACAGCGGGGCGATGCCGTTCGCGCAATGGGGTTGGCCGCACCGGGGCGATGAGATGATGCGCGCCCAGTTTCCGGCGGACTTCATCAGCGAGGCCCTGGACCAGACGCGCGGCTGGTTCTATTCGCTGACGGCCATCGCGGTGATGCTCTTCGGCAAGGTCGGCGTGCTGCACAATGGGGGCATGGGCGTCTCGCCCGCAACAGCGCCGGGGAGTGTGGGCGTCTCGCCCGCCGAGATAGCTGGCGGCGTGCTTTCGATGCCGGTCGGCGAAGGCCTGGCAACGCGGCGGCGGTGGAAACTGCCTCACTGGGAATCGGGAGGATCGACCTATTTACTCACCATCAGGGTTCAGACGGGTGAACTCTCCACGGACGAACGAACGCTGGTTCTTGACGCCTGTCGGCACTGGGATCAGCAGAGAATGTGCCTCCATGCAGCCGTCGTCATGCCGGATCACGTACACCTGTTGTGCACGCCGTTAAAGCGAAACGCCGACGCATGGTGGTCCGTCGCCGATCTTCTTCACAGCGTCAAGAGCCTTACGTCGCATGAGCTCAACAAGCGACGGGGAAGCGCGGGATCTATCTGGCAGCGCGAGTATTACGACCGGATCATTCCTGGGTCGTCGGATTTTGAAGAGAAGTGGCGGTATGTCGTCGAGAATCCGAAGCGACAGGGATTGGGAGAGGAGTACGCATGGGTCTGGGTTGAAAACCCGGATGCGCCAACGGAGGCTCTCACTGAGCGGTACGTCCACGATTCAGATTCGGCGGGCGAGACGCCCACACTCCCCAACGGCGGGCGATACGCCCACACTCCCCTGATGAATATCGGTTCCGACTATCCATTGCCGTTTCGGAACTGCATCGTCCTCGGCCTCTTGATGGGCGAGGACGGGCTGAAGATGTCGAAACAGAAGAAGAACTACAAGGAGCCGTCGTACATCTTCGAGCACGAGGGGGCCGACGCGATGCGCTGGCTGTTCTTCAGCGGCCAGGCCCCGTGGACCAGCATCCGCTTCCAGGAGTCTGCCATCGCCGATGGCCAGCGAGAGTTTCTCATCCGGCTCTACAACTGTTATAGCTTCTTCGTCATCTACGCCAACATCGACGGCTGGACGCCCGATCAGAGCCGCGACCCCGACGATCAGAGCCGCGACCGTAAGGGAGCGGTCACCATTCAATCGGGCGGGCCCTCAAATTTGAAACAGAACCCCTCCCTGACGGTCGGGGCTCTGAACGAGCTGGACCGCTGGATTCTTAGCGAGCTGGCAGCCTGCTCTGTGAAGGTTCACGATGCGATGGAGGCCTACGACAACTACAGCGCGGCGGGAGCGCTGATCGAGTTCGTCGATGCTCTGTCGAACTGGTACGTCCGCCGCAGCCGAGAGCGTTTCTGGCGCAGCGGCATGGACGACGACAAACGCGCCGCCTACCAGACCCTATACGATTGCCTGGTCACCACCGCCAAGCTGATCGCCCCCTTCACGCCCTTCTTCGCTGAGTCGATGTATCAAAACCTTGTCGTGGATGCGGTGAAGTCACAGAGTCACGATCCGAGCCGCGACGCGATTGAACAGAGCCGCGAAAGCTTGCCCGCCGTGGCGGGTATGGGAGCGGTCACCGCTCAACCAAGCGGGCCCTCCGATTCGCTCGGTGACCCCTCCCTGACGGTCGGGGCTCTGGCAGAAAGCATCGTGCCGGAGAGCGTCCACCTCTGCGACTATCCCGTGACCGCCGAGACGAGGGGCGACGTCGAGCGGCGCATCGATCTCGCCCTGAACGAGGAGATCAATCTCGTCCGCCAGCTTGTCTCCTGCGGCCGCGCGGCCCGGGCGGCGACGAAGCTGCGCGTGCGCCAGCCGCTGGCGAAGTTGGAGGTCTTCCACCGGCGGGCCGACCTTCTCCGCAAGCACGCCGACCTCGTCCGCGACGAATTGAACGTCAAGCGGATCGACTTTGTTGCCTCGGCCGACATCGATCAGTTCGTGCACTACGAGGTCAAGCCGGACTTCAAGAAGATCGGCCCGAAGTTCGGCCCGCTGGCCCCGAAGATCAAGGCCGCCCTGGCGAAACACCCGAACGTCGACGCCATCGTCAGACAACTGGAGCAGACGGGCAGCTACACGCTTACCGTCGAGGGCCAGGTCGCCGAGCTGTCCGCCGAGGAGTTACACGTCGAGCTGCATGCCCGCGAGGGCTGGTCCGCCGAGCGCATCCCGGGCCAGGGCATCCTGGTGTTCGACACGCACCTGACCGAAGAGCTGCGTGATGAGGGGCTGGCCCGCGACCTGGTCAACCAGATTCAGCAGCAGCGCAAGTCGCTCAGCCTGCGCTATGAGCAGCACATCGACCTGGCCGTTGTCGGGGATGAGCTTGTCGGCCGCGTGGTCAACCAATTCGCCGCCTACATCCAAGGCGAGACCCTGGCCAAGCACCTTTTGAGCAAGCCCATCACCGGCGCCAATCCAACAACGACCGAACTGGAAGGACACGCCGCGGAAATCTACGTCCGGCCGCTGGGGTGACGTGGACGACTCGCCTGATCCGAGCCGCGACGAGCTTGAACAGAGCCGCGGCCTTCAGGCCGCGCGGCCTGAAGGCCGCGGCTCGACGTTGTATTGAAACAGCTCCTAACGGTCGGGGCTCGGATCGGATTGGTCGGAGCTCTGAAAGATGGCGCCGTTCGAGCAAGGGAGCGGTCTCCTCAATCCCTGCTCACGGGCAAACGGCGCCGGCCAACAGCGCGACGACAAACGGCCCACTGTCGGCGAGATCCACCGTCGTGCTCGCGTCCATGTCGGCGCACTCGCAACCGGGCTCGATCGTCGGACCGTCCAGAACGCAGTCCAGGAAATCCTGGATGTCGCCGGCGCTAACGAGCATGTTGCCGCTCACGTCGCCATCGCACGAGCCACAGGCTGACGGCGCAACGGTGAACTCGTACGCCCCGCGATCCACGATGGCCGGATAATTCGGCGGATCGGCCACTCCGGTGTCGGCGGTCGCGAGGTCATCGGCGAAGCGCGGATTGGCGTCGAGGTCCAGCGGCTGCCGCTCGGCCGTGTTGCTGTCGCCGTCGAGGTCGGCGGCGTCGCTCTCGACCAGCAGGTTGCTGGCCGAATCGATGGCCGGAGAGAGGACGGAGAGCCGTAGGTCGTCGTCCACTGTTCCAACCGTGTTGTCGGCGCCGTCGGAATCGACGAGCAGCGGATTCGAGCCGTTGTTGCCGACCCCGCCGAGCGAGCCGGTCCAGCCTTGAATGGTCGAGTGGTTGATGACGCTCGCGCCGCTGAAATGGCGAATCTGCTGGTTCTGCGTCGAGCCGCTGGGCGAGTCGTTGCCCCAGAGGATGCAGTTCGATATCTGCGGCATGACGGTGTCCACGGCGATCCCGCCGCCGGCGAATCCGGCGTGATTGCGGCTGATGGTCAGGTTCGAGAGCCGGGGGTTTGCGGCTCCGGCGAGGTACATCGCCCCGCCGTGGCTCGAGTTGGCCCGGTTACCGGAAAAGACGCAGCCGGCGATGACCGACGCGCTGGAGATGTTCTCAAGCGCGCCGCCGCTCCAGTCGGTGAAGTTGCCGAAGAATCCGCAGTTGACGATCGCCGCGGGGCTGCTCTCCAGCCACATCGCCCCGCCCGAACCGCCGGAGTTGTTCGCCAGAAACGTGCATCGGGAGAAGATCGGATCGCTGCCGAAGGTGGCTCCAATGGCCCCGCCAAGACCGTTCGGCACAGCTCCGGCGGTGTTGCCGTCGAAGAGGCATCCCTCGAAGGCGGGCCCGGCGTCGATGATATAGGCCGCGCCGGCGTCGTTGCCGTGATTTGCGGTAAAGTCGCTGTCTACCACGAGGACGCCGTCGCCGTCGGAGACGTACATGCCCCCACCGAAGCCGGCCGTATTCCCGGTGAAGGTGCAATCGCTGATCGTCGGGCTCGCCAGGACGCCGATGGTGGCCATCGCCCCTCCGCCGGCGGTCGAGGCGTTATTCGTGAAATCGCAAAGATCGAAAAAGGCGGTCGTCGCGCCGTCGTTCACCACCGCTCCGCCCGTATCCGCCGTGTTGTCGTCGAAGTCGCACTGCGTCACCATCGGGCCGCCGCCGGCGTTCCGCATCGCCCCGCCGAACGTGCAGGTGTTTCCCGTGAAGGTGCAGCCGTCGTAGAGCGGGCTGCCAGAGGCGTTGTTCACCGCGCCGCCGACATTCGAAGCCGAGTTGTCCGGCCCGAAGGTGCAGGCCGTGAACGACCCGTTGCCGTTGTCGTTCTCGACCGCGCCGCCGTCGGCCGCCGAATTGTCCTGAAACACGCATTGCGAGACCACCGGGCTTGCCGTGTCGATATGGATCGCCCCGCCATAGGTGACGGCCGCATTGTCGGTGAAAGTGCAACCTGAAATGGCCGGCGCAGCGCCGTCATAGACCGCCATGCCTGCCGCATTGCGGGCGGCGTTGTCCGCCACTCGGCAATTGGCGATGGTCGGGCCGGCCCCGTCGCAACGGATACCCGCCCCGGTGTCGCTGAAATAGAGATCGAGGGTGTCGGCGTTGCCGCCGGTGATGGTGAAGCCGTCGAGGATCGCCGTCGCGCCGACCCCTCGGGCCATGACCACGTTGTTGGTGTCGTCGGAACCGTCTATCGCCGCGCCGATATCGCCGCTTAGGATCGTGGGGTTGGCGGTGGGGTCGCGCTGGTCGCGCATCGTCTCGGTGCCGTCAAAGCCGCCGTACAGGGCCAGGTCGTCCCGAAGGTAATAGGCCATTTGCTGAAGTCCCGAGCCGAGGTCGGGGTAATACGTGCCTGCCTTGACCCAGATCTCCTGCACGTCGCCGCGCGAGCGGATCGCCTGGCAGATCGCATGTTGAAGGTCGGTCATCGCCCCGGCCCAGCTTTCGCCGTCGCCCCCCGGCGTTGCCGAGCCATCGACGAATAGCACGCTGGGCAGGCCCGGCTCCTCGGCCAAGCGATAGTTCGCCACGATCAGCTTGGTCTGCTCGATGGTCGCGGCGCAGTGGCTCTCATCGGGCTGTCCGATGGCGACTCCCGTAGGCAGACCCATGAAGGAGACGTCCGGGTTTGAAAAAAAGGGGATGACCGGCGTGTTGGGCGGGATGACGGCCATGATGTCGTGCCACGGACCGGCCGGCTGATGGAAGCCGTAGGAGTAGGTGAAATAGGCGTCGGCGAAGGCGTTGGGGCGATCGTGGGCGCAGCCCAGGTTGTGGCCGAGTTCGTGGGCCATCGTCAGGCCGGACCAGTTGTCCTGGCGCATCTCGTGAAAGCCGCTCGCGCCGCTAGGCTCCATCGGGGCAAAAACTCTGCCGCCGACCTCAAGACTCGCGACCCACAAAATCGCGACGTCGGCCGAGTGCTGGTCCCGCAAGGTGTGAACGTTGTCCAGAAAGCCGTCGTCGGGGTCGAGGAGCCTCGGCCCGTCAATCAGGCTGTCGCCGGTCTCGGTGTAGGCGACCTCCTCGGTATGCACGACGTTGACGGAACAGTCGATCAGGCTGTTGTCGAAGGCGGCGTTGGTGTCGGTCGCGGCGGAGGCGATGCGCATCTCGATGGCCGCCTGCCCGCCGGCCGCGGTCTCCGCCGCCTCGGTATAGACCACGAGCAAGTCGATCACCAGGCCGCTATCGCAACCCACCGGCGGAACGCCTCGGCCAATCGCGGGAGCGCCGCTTTGTCTCGATTGCCATGAGTCGCCGGGCGGCGCCGATGGTTTGGCCGGAGGGAAGCTGGCTCTCTTCTCGGTGAAGGCCGGCAGATAATCGCCGCATGAGAACCGCTCCGCCAAGTCGATCTGGTTGACGAGGTGCGAACCGCCGTCCCGAGGACTGATCTCGAAGGTGCCCAGGCCGACGGCCCGGACTGTCCCCGCCATCAATTCCCCGCGAACGACCAGTGTGAAATCGCCCTCGACAGTCCCGGCGAGCCTCCCCCGCTTTACCGTCGTTGCGTTAGGTGCCGAGCCGACCCATTCAACCATGCCAAGAATGACGACGTCGTCGAACAGGCTGAATCGCACCGAGGACCCGCCCGCACCTTCGAGCGCCGGCGGCATTTCGGAGGGAAGAATGCGCGTTCGGATGACCCCGCGTTCGACGTGGCCCCGCGAAGGCTCAACGGCCCTGTCATTCGCCTGGTCAACGATTGGGCCGGTGGGTGGAAATGCCCATGCCCACGGACCGGCGATGAACAAAGCCGCGAGGGCAAAGAGACCGCCCCATCGGCCAACCGACCGGCGGAAGGAAAGACAACGGCGCTTGGGCATGAAAAACGTCCCCACATGCGGCGATCATACGACGAGGCCGCCGATTGACCGCGGTGCAGCGCCCTGGAAGGCGCATCTCGCTTCAGTTTAACGCCCGGCCGCACAGCGTTTCAAGGCTCGCCGGCCCGCCGAGGAAGCAGCTACCTCCCCATGCCCCGACGAGGCGATTGACCAAGCCGTTGAACGCCGGTCCGATCCTGCTACATTCTGCGGCCCGAGTGTACGTAAGCCGAGGAATTGAAGGCCGATGGATTGAGAAACGACGCGAAACATGCCCCGCTATAGCCTCAAGACCGACAAGTTCATTCTCTACCAGCTCGCCGTGCAGTCCGCGGACGCCGAGGCGCGTTTTATCGATCGGGTTTACCGGAAGGAATATGGCCGGCCTGCCGCGCTGTTTCGCGAGGACTTTTCCGGGACCTGCCTGATCTCCTGCGAGTGGGTCAAACTCAGGCCGAATAACCACGCCTACTGCGTCGATCTGGACAAGCCCACGCTCCGCTGGGGGCTGGTTCACAATATCCGGCCGCTCCCAAAGCGCGCCGCTGCCCGAGTCCACCAGATGAACCGCGATGTGTGCCGCGTCGCGAGGCCCAAGGTCCACGTGGTCGGGGCCTTTAATTTCAGCTACTTCGTCTTTAAGAAGAGGCCCCAATTGGTGAGGTACTTCAAGGCCGTGCGGCGCTCCCTGTTGAAGGATGGCCTGTTCATCCTCGACGCCTACGGGGGATGGGAATCCCAAGAAGTGTTGCGGGAGAAGACCAAGCTCAAGGGCTTCACCTACGTCTGGGACCAGGCCGACTACAACCCGATTGACGACCACACAGTCTGTCACATCCATTTCAAGTTCCCCGACGGGACCACGATGAAACGTGCGTTCACCTACCACTGGCGGCTCTGGACCTTGGGCGGCATCCGCGACGCCCTGGCCGAGGCGGGATTTCGGAGGACCGACGTCTATTGGGAAGGCGACGACGGCAAGGGCGCCGGCAACGGCATCTATCGCCGGCAGAATCGCGCCGAGAACAGCCCCGGCTGGAACGCCTACATCGTGGCCATTCCGTAGCCGTCAGGTCGGTAGGTCACGCGACGATCACCGACGCGGCGAATAGAATCATCGGCAGGAGCCTCCGCTTGAGCGAGCTTGCGCCACAGGATGAATCTGCACCTATCCCGGCGGCGAAGCCCAAGCGCCGATTTCCGTGGCGTTTCCTGGTCTATCTCGCCTTCATCTACACCGTGTGGTGCACCACGCTCTATCTCTTCCAGGACAAGCTTCTTTTTCCGGCCGACGTGGCTCCTGATCCCCTGCCCACCGAGAAATACGACGCGTCCACGCTGGTGCTGGAGCGAACCCTGGAGGAGGGCGGCAAGGTCGTCGCATGGTACATGTTGCCCCACGATCCTCACCACGCCCAACCCGCGCCCCTGGTGATCTTCTTTCACGGCAACGCGGAACTCATCGACTATCAATCGTTCATGGTCGAGGGTTATCACCGCCTGGGGTTCGGCGTCCTCCTGCCCGAGTACCGAGGGTACGGCCGATCAGCCGGTGTGCCGTCGGAGCAAGGGATCGTGGACGACGCCATCTACTTCTACGACAAGGTCATCGACCTCTCTTCGGTCGATCGAATCCGAATCGTCATGCACGGTCGCTCGCTCGGCGGAGGGCCGGCGGCAGGTCTGGCCGCGGCCAGGAGGCCCGCCGCCCTGGTGCTCGAATCGACCTTCACCAGCGCCGCCAGCATGGCCCACAAGTATTTCGCCCCATCGTTTCTCGCCAAGAGCCCCTTTTGGGTCGATCGCGTCGTCGAATCGCTCGACGCTCCGATCCTGATCCTCCACGGCACGCACGACGACATTATTCCCGTCGCCCACGGCCGGGCCCTGCGCGAGCTGGCACGACGACCGACCTACATCGAGTACGACTGCGCCCACAATGACTTTCCAGGCGACGCCAACGAGGAACAGTACTGGAACGACATCGCCGACTTCCTGGCCGCGGCCGGCGTGATTGAGGATCGCCGCCCATGAGCCGCAGCCGATCCAGAAGCGGCCCTGGGCCGGCGCGCCTGCGACTCGGCGTGCTCGTTTCCGGCGCGGGCACCGGTCTTCAAAACCTCATCGACCGCATCGCCGACGGCCGCCTACGCCACGTCGAGATCGCGGTCGTGATTTCTTCTCGATCGAAGGCGGGCGCGGTCAAGCGGGCCGAGGCCGCGGGCCTGCCGGTCGAGGTCATCCGCGTGATGGATCATCCGGACGTCGTCCGATTCAGCGACCAGATTGCGCTGACTCTGGACGTTTACGACGTGAATCTCGTCGTGCAGGCCGGTTGGCTGTGCTACTGGAGATTGCCCTCGCGATGGCTTGGCAAGACCATCAACGTGCACCCCGCCCTATTGCCTCGGTTCGGGGGCAAGGGCCATTACGGTCTGCACGTTCACGAGGCGGTGCTGGCCGCGGGCGAGCGCGAGACAGGAGCGACCGTCCACTGGGTGGACAATGAATATGACCACGGCAAGATCATCGCCCGGGAGACCTGTCCCGTGTCCTACGGCGACACCGCGGAGGCGATCCAGGACCGCGTGCGGGCTCTTGAGCATAAGCTGTTGCCAACGGTGATCCAAAAGCTGGCCCCAGCGCGTTGACGCCGCTCGAAGTCTCCTCAAGCTCTCGGTCTTCAGCGTGACAGGGACTTCTCGCAAAACGCGAGGAATCGCCTCCGCGCCACGTCCGGCAATTGCTCCCAAACGTCCATGTGGTCCACACCGTCGACGAACCAGGCCTCCTTCGGCTCGCGAGCCGCCTCGAAGAGTTCCCGCGACATTTGCCAGGGGGTAATTCGGTCCGACTTCCCGTGGACGAGCAGCAGCGCCGCCGGAGAGATCCGCGCAACGTAGTCTATCGCGTCGTACTGACGGTCCAATCCGTAGGGAAACCACCAGGCCAGGGCGAAGAACAGCGGATTTCGCCAGATGTGATGGGCGGCAATCGCCCGGTATCCGGTGAAGGCTGATTCCATGATGACGCCGGCGACCTGCCCCCGCCGCTCGGCGGCCACGACCGAGGCCACCACGGCCCCGATCGACTGGCCGAAGAGGACGATGCGCCGCGGATCGACGTCCTTGCGATTCCGGAGATAGTCCAGCGCCGACAGGGCGTCGAGGATCGTTCCCTCGCGGGTCACGCGCCCGGCGCTTTGCCCAAAGCCCCGGTAGTCAAAGGTCAGCACGCCGTACCCGGCGGCCGGCAGCCAGCCCACAAATGGATAGTGGCCCGTGATGTTGGCCGCATTGCCGTGGATGTGGAGGACCGTGCCACGCGAAGGCGACGCCGGCGGCAAGTACCAGCCGTGCAGAGGCACGCCGTCGGACGCTCGGAAATGGACCTCCTCGAAGGCCAGCCCTTCATCGGCGGGCGTCCCGCGACGCCGGCGATCGGGATAATAAAAAACGCGATCGAATCCCAACATGAAGCGCCGAACTTGCGCGCCCTCTCGGCGGCGCGACGGGCCAATGAAAACAGCCCGAAGGCGCGGGCCTGCGGGCTGTCTGGTCAGCAGTGTACATCGGGCGAATCGGCCCGAATTATCGCTTGGAGAACTGGAACCGCTTCCTCGCGCCAGGCTGTCCCGGCTTCTTGCGCTCAACCTTGCGGCTGTCGCGCGTCAGGTATTTTCCGTCGCGGAGAACCGCTTCGAGACTTGGGTCGGCGCGGAGCAGGGCGCGGGCCACGCCCATGACGATGGCCCCGGACTGGCCGGTGTGCCCGCCGCCGCGGACGTTGACGAATACGTCGTACTTGCCGAGGACCTTGGCGGCCTTGAGCGGGGCCGACACGTCTCCGCGGGCGCGCTCGTCGAAGAAGTAATCCTTGATCTCTCGATTCTGAATGAGGAACTTGCCGTTGCCGGGCCGAATGCGAACACGGGCAACCGCGGTCTTGCGGCGTCCGGTGCCCCACGAGTATGTGGCGCCCTTGGCGGGAGGGCCGCCGGAGGCCGGGGCGGGCGCTGTCGCGCTGGCTGATGCGGCGTCCGTCTGGGAAGCGCCCTGCTGGGAGCCGGCTGAGGTTTGGTCGGTCACGTTTCCATGTCTCCAGCGTGTCCTAGATGGCGTCGAGATTCAGCGGCCGGCAATTCTGCGCCTGGTGAGGATGCTCGCCGCCGCGGTAGACCTTCAGCTTGGTCAATAGCCGCCGGCCCAAAGCGCTTTTCGGCAGCATCCGCCGGACGGCGTCCTTGATGATCCGGTCCGGGTGCTTCTGCTGCATCTTGTCGAAGGAAACAATCTTGTGCCCGCCGGGGTAGTAGGTGTACCAGTTGTAGGTCTTGCTCTCGCGCTTGCGACCGGTCAGCTTGACCTTCTCCGCGTTGGTCACCACGACGAAATCGCCGGTATCGACGTGCGGGGTGTAAGTCGGCTTATGCTTGCCCATCAGGACCGTCGCCAACTTGACGGCCAATCGGCCCAGGACCTTCCCCTCGGCGTCGACGCAATACCAGTCACGCGCCACATCTTTGGGCTTCGCTTGATAGCACTTGTCCGTCGCGAACGACATCGCCGCCTCACCCGTGACTTTCGCCTGGGATCAACCGGAATCGAGAGCCTGATAGTTTAGCACCACCGCCGGGCCTGTCAACCCGTGCGAAAAGGCCTCTAAGAACCCGGCAGAGCAAGACCTTACGCGCGGTTCCAAATCAACGTTGAGCCGCAGCCCCCGAGCCGTGGCCTTCAGGCCGCGCAGCCCATTCTACATAGGATCCTGAAGCAGCCCTCTACGCGCCGCCGACCCGGGCCTCGGCCGCCCCCGGCGATGCGTGTGGCGAGTCAGCCGTCTTAGGCACGACCGGCCGGCGGCGGGCCGCGCTGGCGAAGATCGCCTCGGTCGCGGCGACCGCCTCCGCGACAAGCCCCACCAGCTCCGGAGAGTTTCGGCCCAGGCCCAAGACCCGAACGAAATCGGCGACCAGTCCCTCGTAGCCCAATTCCACCGCCGGCTCCGCCGAAGCCAGTCGGGGGCGATGTGCGGCGTCGATGCGTGAGCCGTTGCCACAGGTCAGACGGCACGACCCATCGATCCGCAACCGGCTTCCCTCGCTCGATCGAATCTCCAGATCGATGCCCACCGCCTCCGCCGGTCCGCTGGAGTGCAAAACCATCGAGACAGGCACGTCCGAAGATGTAACTCCACTGAAAACGAGCACGCCGGCATCCGATTGGGCAACGGCCGAGACCCAGGTGAGCGGCCCCACCAGATGTTGGACGAGGTCCACCGCTTCGAAGACCTGGTCCGCCGGGACCGGGCCGTCGTCATCGGGATCGCCCCGCGGCGCGCCCCTTCGTGTTGAATGCAGCGTCATGCTGACCGGCGGACCTGCCTGTCCCGAGTCGATGAGCCGCTTGGCCAACAGGATGGAGGGAGCATGTCGGATGGCCGGCGTCGCCAATACCGCGCGACCGGAGAGACTCGCCAACAATGCCAGCCGCTTGATCGCCGAGACCGGTCCGGGCGACCCGACGACGAGAACACCGGCGCCTCCCGCAAGGCACTGCTTGATGACGCCGAGCCTTTCACGAACAGGCAGCGCCACAACCACGCCCGAAGGTTCGGTCTCGCGGAGCAGCGCCTCGGGGTCGGAAAAGGTCCACCGCGCGTGATGGAGGGCCGCGCCCCGCTCGGCATCCTCGCCGCAGACGGCCTCGAAAGTCCCCAAGCGGCCGAGGGTTCGCAAGAGCCAGGGGCTCACGGCGTGCGTCGCGCCGACAAAGGCCAATCTGGGCGGCGGCATGCTCCTCGTCCCTCAACCGGCGGCGGAAGTGGCGCGATCAATCCCGGACATATTGGCTTCGCGCCGCGCTGGTGCGCGATATAATACCGACTCTCGTGCGTCCGGCCAGCGCCGCATCGCCCGCAACAGACCCTCCGGGAGACCCATCGTGGGAAATCACAACTCGCTTCAGTCCGCGACCCAGTTTTCAGTTTTCTTGGTGAACAAGCCGGGCATCTTGTCCAGGGTCTGTGGCGAGCTGGCCAGCAACAAGATCAACGTCGTCGCCCTGACCCTGATGGACTCCGTGGAGCACGGCGTCTTTCGACTGGTGGCCGAGGACGTACCTCGAACTCGAACGGCCCTGAAGGCCCTCAACATTCCCACGACCGAGACCGAGGTCCTCGCCGTCGAGATGCCCAACCGGCCCGGCGCCATGGCCGACTTCTGCGCCCGGCTGAACTCCAATCACATCAGCATCAAGTACGCCTACGTGACCAGCGGCGCCGCCGGCGGCCGGACCATCGGCATCTTCAAGGTGGACAACATCAAGAAGGCCCTGAAGGTCGCCGGCGCGCGAAAGCCCCAGCGAAAAGAGGCCCCGGTCACCCGCTTCAACCGCGCCGCCCGAGGCCGTTGACGATCCGTCCTTCAAGCCGAATCGCCATGAGGAGCCTCGACCGAGCCGAGCCCCGACCGTGAGAGAGGGGTGGGCGCGCGTTCGGTCGTGCGGTTCCCAGTCGGCAGTGGAAGGGCCTGGTGGGTGGAGGCCGCGCGGCCTGAAGGCCGCGGCTCCCCGGACGGACGCGAATAGACAACGGTCGCGGCTCGGTTCGAAGGGCCGCGGCTCTGATCGGCCACTGACTTGAGAACCGCCCTGGGCGGCGAGCCCCGGAGTCAAACTCGCTCCAGCGGCTGGGGCTTCTCCACCCGCTTGCCGCACTTCTTGCAGACCCGCCGGGCGTCATCCCGCCAGAAGGCCTCCATCGTGTCGCGGAAGTGGTCCACGATGTCTTTGCAGTCGAACTCGATGTCCTCCACCAACTCCCCGCAACCCTGGCAGTAGAAGACGATGTGCTCGGTCTCGCCCGCCTGGCGGGTTCGCTCCACCACGACGCCCAGGGTATTCGGCGGCCTCATCGGGCAGTGCGGCACCAGCTTGGGGATGAAGAAGGTCTCCCCCTCGCGGACGCGATGATCCACGATCCGCCCGCCCTCGCGCGTCCGAACGACGATGTCCCCCTTGACCTGGAAGAAATACTCCTCCGAATCGACGACGTGAAAATCGTTCCGGGCGTTCGGCCCGGCGATGACCATCACGAAGAAATCCTTCCCGCTGTAGAGATACTTGTTCCCCACCGGCGGCCGGAACGAATCGCGGTTCGACTCCACCCACTTGAGCAGGTTGATCGCCGGGTCGCAGCCCCCATCGGACGAGGCCGACGACGCGGCTCGCCCGGCTTGGTACGGCGTCTGGGTGGACATGGAAACCTCCATTCTTCGAGTCGATCGGATGGTTCGAAGCGACAGTCGGGCCTGTTCGAGGCCATTCTATCGAGCGGCAATCAACATCGTCAACGAAGCGGCCCCCTCGCCGCCGCTGACCCTTTCGCAATCGGCAAGGCGTCGAGTACGCTGTCGGTCGTCCCGGTGATACCGACCCTCGCGGATCAGCACGCACAGGAAGCACACCATGACTCGTGAAGCGCCCATCTCCCGTCGAGTCTTCCTGACTCGCGCCGGCACGATGACCCTCACCCTCGGGTCGATGCCCCTGTGGCTGCCGCGGATCGCCTTGGCCCGCAGCCCCTATGCCGCCGGCGTCTGGCTCGCCGGCGACCATCACATCCACACCAAGTACAGCCCGGATGGCCAATACGAGATCGATCGGCAAATCGCCCAAGCCGCGCGCCACGGCCTCAACTGGTGCGTCATCACCGACCACGGCGGTCCGCGACACGATAAAGTCGCATTAGCGCAGGCCTACCCGGAGTTGCTCGCGGCACGCGCCCGACACTCCGCGATGCACATCTTCCAGGGGCTGGAATGGAACGTCCCTGACGCCGAGCACGCCAGCATCATCCTGCCGCCGTCGCCAGAGGAGGCCAAGCTCATCGCCGAGTTCGAGGCCCGCTACGATGGCAAGAACTTCTCGCGCCCGAATACGCCGGCCAACGCCGAGGCCGACGCCCTCGCCGCCGTCAAGTATCTCCAATCGCTCACGCCGAAGCCGCTGTTTGTCGTGAATCATCCCGCCCGCACCGGCCGCGTCAGTCCGATGGAGCTGCGCGCCTGGGCCGACGCCGGGCCCGACGTATCGCGCGGCTTCGAGGCTGCCCCGGGCCACCAGGCCGCCAGCCTCGTCGGCTCTCCGCGCGGCCACTACGACAAACAACACGCGTCCGGCTCGTGGTCCGGCTATCCCAAGACTTCCTATCGCACCTGGGGCGGCTACGACTGGTACGTTTCGCAGGTCGGCGGCCTGTGGGACAGCCTGCTGGGCGAGGGCAGGCCGTGGTACATCACCGCGAACTCCGACAGCCACCGCCACTACACCGATCACACCGTGGTGGACATGGCCACCTACCTGACCCACGGCTACGTCACGCCGACCAAGCGCAAGAGCGAGCGTCACGGCGACAACATCGACTTCTGGCCCGGCGAATACACGAAGACCTGGGTCTTCGCGGCGAGCCCCGATCCCTTGGCCATTCTTTCGGCTCTGCGCACGGGCAGCATGTTCACCGTCCACGGCGACCTGATCGACCGGCTGGAGCTGGGCGTGACGAGCGCCGACGCCTCTGCGCCGATGGGCGGCACGCTTGTCCTGGACCGCCGGGGTGAAGACGTCGAAGTGGTCGTGCGCATCCGCGAGGTGTCCGCCGACAACTTCGCCGGCCGCCGGCCCAGGCTCGACCACATCGACCTCATCGCCGGGGACATCCTCGGCCCGGCCGCGGACCGCGAGTCGATGACCAACCCAACCACGCGGATCGTCGAACAGGCGCCGGCCAAGGACGTGAAGCGGCAAGGGGAATGGCTGGAACTTCGCCGGAAGTTCACCAAGGTGGAGAAAAGCTTCTACGTTCGTCTCCGCGGCACCAACCGCGCGGTGGACGCCCCCGAGCAGGATACGACCACCGTCGATCCCTGGGACGATCTGTGGTTCTATAGTAATCCCATCTTTGTCCACATTGGACCGTTTGATCCGAGCCGCGACCGTCAGGGAGCGGGTTCATAAACCTTCGTTGTCGCACCGTCCACACGCGGGGAGGTGCCTCATTACCAGATTTCCAAGGGCAGGATCAGGTTCAGCAGGATGAGGACCACAATCACTTGAGAGGCGACGACCACTGCCCACGCGCGGTCGAATCGGAGGTAGAGCATCGTTGCGGCGTGCAGCCGATAGCACAACAAAACCAGGAGGAACGCACACCCGATCGGGAGCCATTCGAACACAACTAACAATATGGAATCCGGGAAGTTCAACGCCAGCTTTCCCATCGCAAAGAGGAACATGGCGAGTGTGACGCAGATCACCACATCGTGAGTGTAGATTGCAGCCCGTAGCAGGTGGATGGGGCGCACCTTGATCCGCCTCATCGACATTTGGAATATCAGGAGGCTCAAGACGGTGGCCCAGGGCCACAGAACCACCGGTGCATACCTAACCAGCAGCATCGCGCCGGGGCCCGAGCCGATTGGCCACGACTTCTGAATCGTCCTCCAAGTGCCCTGAAGAATCGTGGCACGAGTTGAGCGCGGATAAACCGCATTGACGTAGCCTTGTACTGAACCATATCGCGACTCAGCGTATTGTTTGAGGGCCCCGGAGGTGTTATTGATTGTCACCGACATGTTGGCCCTGAAGCCCGACGAAAAGCCCCCCTGCGCTAGGCCCGTTTCCAATGCCAGGGCCGACACGCTCAACACAATCGCGGCCATCGAGGCGATCAAATGGTATGCAAGGAGTCGCGACACGCGCGAGGGTTGCACCGGGTGCAGCGACGACCAGAATCGCCGCGGGCGAAGTCCTCCATGCGCCGTCCTCAAGAAGCTGCCGACGTTCCGCTCCGGATGATGCTCAAACAGATATGGATGCCGACGACGCCGCTCATCGAGCATTTCCTCCCACTTGAAGCGATACCCGCACTCCGGGCACCTCGGCTGGGCGATCCCCCGCAGGTTGTACTCGCAGAGGGGGCATAAAACCTCGTCGGAAACGGCGCCCCAGTCCGGCGCGCGGTCCGCCGACGCCGCGGGCGGGACGATGAGAATCTCCGTCGCCTTCTCGTTCATGGCAGAAGGCCCGCCTCCGCCGCTCGACGCTCCCGGCACTGATTCTATCCCCGATGGCCGACGTTCGACCGACAAATCCGCAGCGCCCACGGGCCGACCCGCCGCGGTTTGCGGTCCGCCGACGGCGCACTATCATCCGTCCATTGATTGGAGGTCCATCACTTTCGTGACTGCCGCCCACGACCCAAGCACCGCACAAACTCCGGTCCCCCAGCCTGAAGCGGCGCCGGCGGATGAGGCCCAGCCCGCCCTCGCCAGGGTGATGATCACCGGCGCGGCGGGATTCGTCGGCCGCGCGGTCCTCCGCGAGTTGGTGGCGCGCGGCCATCGGCCGGCGTGCCTGGTCCGCGATCGCCATAGGTTTCTTGACCAAATCGCCGACATCGGCGAGGACCTGGTCGCGGTGGTTGCCGGTGACCTCTTCGACGATGCGGCCCTGGCCGAGGCGGCGGAAGGCGCCGACGCCTGCATCCATCTCGTGGGCATCATCTTCGAGAAGCCGCTGCGGAGGCAGACCTTCGGCCGGATTCACGTGGAGGCGACCCAGCGCGTCCTGGCGGCCTGCGAGGTCGCGGGCGTCAAGCGCTTCGTCCACATGTCCGCGCTCGGGGCCCGGCCTGGCGCCGCCAGCGAATATCACCGCACCAAGTGGCTGGCCGAGGGCCACGTCAGGGAAAGCCGGCAGGATTGGACCATCTTCCGCCCCAGCATCATCCACGGCCCGGACGGCGAGTTCATGCGCATGATGAAGACCCTCGTGGCCCGGGCCTGGGTGCCTGCTCTCGGGGTCATCCCCGCGCCGTTTCCAGTGATTCCATACTTCGGCGACGGCCAGAGCAAGCTGCAACCGGTCTCGGTTCGGGACGTAGCCCACTGTTTTGTCGCCGCCTTGGCCAAGCCCGAGACCATCGGCCGCATCTACGAACTCGGCGGCCCGGAGGCGATGAGTTGGAAGGAGCTGTACCGCGTCTGCCGCGAGAAGATCCCCGGGGCCAAGCGATGGAAGCCGATGGTCGGCCAGCCGGTCTGGGCCGCGAAGGCCATGGCCCTTTCGCTGATGAAGCTCCCCATCCTGCCGGTCAATCTGCGGTTCAACGTCGGCCAGGTGACGATGTCGCAGGAGGACTCGGTCTGCGACGTCGCCCCGATCGAAAGGACCTTCGGCATCAAGCTGCGGGACTTTCGTGAGGAGCTGGCCTATTACGCCGCCATGATCGAATAAGCGATCATCGATGAGACATTCCGCGTTTGAGTGTCGGCAAGTCACCCAAGGATCGACCCATGAACGACATCAACTGGCTTGACCTGACCTTTCGCTGGCTGCACCTCGTCGCCGCGATCATCGCCGTGGGAGGCGCGGTCTTCGCGCGCTTCGCCCTGCTGCCGGCGATGCACCTGGTGCCCGAGGACGCCCGCGGTCAATTCCACGAGGCCATCCGGGCGCGATTCTCGCGGCTGATCATGGTCTCGATCGCCCTGCTGCTCGTCACGGGCTTCTACAATTACCTGCGCAACGAAGTGCCTGCCCATCACGGGCAGGGCCTCTATCACGGGCTGATGGGGACCAAGATACTCGCGGCCTTGGCAGTTTTCTTCATCGCCAGCGCCCTGGTCGGCCGCTCCCCGGCCTTCGAGCCGATTCGGGCCAAGCGCAAACGGTGGCTGACGCTCAACGTCCTTCTGGGTCTGACGATTGTGGCCATCGGGGCCATACTGCGGGCCATCCCCGACACCGCAGCGCCTTGAAGGGCTGTTTCGATCCGACGACGAGCCGCAGCCTTTGGAGCCGCGGCCTTCAGGCCGCGCGGCCGTTCGCATGCAGGGATCAGCACCAGTCCTGAATGGAAGAGTCGGCTAATCTCCAAGCATCACGCGACGACGGGCTCGCCCCTTTCCCGACGGACCGTCCACGCATCGCCCGCATAGCGCAGGTGAAGGCGCCGAGCCGCATCCAACTCCGGCTCGGTCCAAGGGCCGGTCTGAAGGGCTATTCCCATCGTCCGCGCGAAGGCCGCCGCGAGCAGCGAAACCGCCTCCTCGAACGCGATTTCTCCTGCCACCTGTCGCCACGTGGCCGCCGGCTGCTGGGAATAGCGGCTGTCAAGAATGATGGAACCGTGCTGCAAGACGGCGTGGCTGGTCCTACGCTGCGCCGAGCCGGCGATTTTCGATACTCCGCCAGGCGCCCGGGCATCGTCCACGACCACGTCCACGTCATGACGGCGCGCGAAGCAGAAGAACGGACCCTGCCGAGCCGACGACCCGCACGCCCCGCCGGCGACTCCGAAGAGACGAGCCGCCGGACCGATCGCCTCGATGATCGCCGCATGGGCCAGCGCGTAGAGCCGACCGGGCTGCCCGCCGACGAGCGAGTGTTCCATTGGGATCACCATCGCGTAGGTGAGCTCCAGATCATGGAGGATCGCCCCGCCGCCGGTCGTGCGGCGGACGACCGGCAATCTCCCCGCCGGCGGCTTGAGCGACTCGAACTCGGCGTAGTCCTGGAAATAGCCCAGCGACACAGTCGCCGGCGACCAACCATAAAAGCGCAGTGCCGGAACCGCCGACGGGCCCACGCAACCTACAAGCAGCGCCTCGTCACGGGCCATGTTCTCCGGTCCGGAAAGCGGCTGATCGATGATGAGACGACCCGTGTGCATGGCTTTATCTTACCGGCAGACGAATCGGCGCTGGTCCGATAGCTTCCAAGTCGGTAGGCAATTGTTTCCGACCAAACCAAAGCCCCGGGCAATTGCCCAGGGATTTCCCGCAATGGCGTTCAAGCACCAACTCATTCAGGGCCGCGATGGCGAGCGCCGGACGCCCCACACACGTCTTGCGGCCTTGTTGCCAGCCCGTATCGTTCCGGCATGTCGGTCATCTCCACGACGCTGTGCTACCCTCATTCGGAAGCGCCGACACAGGGCATATTCGTACAGCGCCGTCTCCAAGCGATCGCCGGGCACTTGCCGATCACGGTGATTGCCCCGGTGCCGTGGTTTCCGCTCCTCGCGCCAATGCCGTCTGCGGCGCCAATGGTGGTGAAGGAGACACCGTCGGTCACGCGACCCAGGATGTTCTACCTGCCCGGCATCGCCAAATCGTTCGACGCCGGGTTTTACGCGATCGCATTGGAGCGAGCCATTCGTTCACTTGACCCGCGGGATCGGCCCATCCGCCTGATCGACGCTCATTTCGAGTGGCCGGACGGCGTCGGGGCCTTCCGCGTCGCCCGGAGGTTGGGCATCCCGTTCGTCTGCACGCTGCGCGGCAAGCTGGTCAGCCAGATCGGCTATTCGTCGCGGCGACGGCAGATCGTGGAGATGCTCTGCGGGGCTGACCGGCTTATCGCAGTATCCCACTCGCTCGCGGAGCTGACGAGACGGGTCGCCGGAGACGACCTGCGAGTCTCGGTCATCCCCAATGGCATAGATCGCGAAATCTTCACGAGGTACATCGACGGGCAATCCGCTTCGTCGCCGTCGCCCGCGGCCCGCGCGGAGTTGGGTTGGTCATCGACGACGAAGTACGCCGTCTCGGTAGGCCATTTGCAGTCGCTCAAGGGCTTTCACCTGTTGGTGGACATGTGGCCGCGCGTTCGGAAACGAGTCGGCGATGCCCGGCTGATGCTGGTCGGCGGCTCGGCCGGTGAGCGGGGCTATGAACGACAACTGCGCCGGCAGATCGAGGCGCTCGGACTCACGGAGGACGTGACCTTGGCAGGCCGCGCGGCGCCGCAGCGTGTGGCCCGGATGCTCAACGCCGCCGATTTGTTCGTGCTGGCCAGCCGCTCCGAAGGCTGGTGCAACGCCATCGCCGAGGCCCTGGCCTGCGGATGTCCGGTCGTGGCCTCCGACGTGGGCGGCAACCGCGAGATCATGAACGAATGGGGGCTCGGGCGACTGGTCCCGCTGGATAATCCCGGAGCATTATTAGACCGAACCTGCGATGGATTGGAGGAAGAGTGGGATCGCGGCCACATCGCCGAGGTCGGCGGCCGGCGCGATTGGCAGCAGGTCGCCGCCGAATGCGTCGATGTATTCAGGGAAATCATGCACGATTGAGGCCGGCTTGCCGCGCCGTAGAGGCTCTCGATTGATTGAAGGCCGCAACATCATCTGCATCGCCAGCAACTGGTTCTACGACCCGACCAGCAAGCATCACGTGATGCGGACCCTCGCGGAACGGAACCATGTGATTTGGGTCAACCATCACGGCTCCCGGCGGCCGCGGGCCAGCGCCGCCGATGCCCGGGCCGCGATGGGCAAGCTTCGCCAGATCGTCCAGGGGCCGCGCCGAGTCGGCGACAACGTGACCGTCGTCACGCCGCTGGTTATTCCCGCGCCGGGCAGCAGCGCAGTCCGGTCGCTGAACCGCCGGCTGCTTGTGCGGCAAGTCTCCGGCGTCTTGCGGACGCTGCCGCGGCGCCCGGTGCAGTTGTGGACGTTCGCCCCCGACGTGGACTATCTCTGCGGACAGTTCGGCGAAGAGTGCCTGGTCTATTACTGCGTCGACGACTTCGCGGAATTCTCCGGCTACGACCGCGCGGCGATCCTCGCGGCCGAAGCACGGCTGGCGGCCCGTGCCGACCTCGTGCTGGTCACGTCCGAAGCCCTGCTGGAGTCGAGGAGATCGGCCAATCCGCGCGTCCACCTCATGACCCACGGCGTGGATTACCAGCATTTCGCCCAGGCGACCCTGCCGGAAACTCCCACGGCGGCTGAGCTGTCCTCGTTGCCGCGGCCGATCCTGGGTTTCTGGGGGTTGCTACAGGACTGGGTGGACCTGGACCTCATCGCCGCCGTCGGCCGGGCCCGGCCGACTTGGTCCATCGTCCTCATCGGTGAGGCGGCGACGAATCTGTCCTCGCTTGTTGCCCTCCGAAACGTCCACTGCTTGGGCCGCCGGTCCTATGCCGAACTGCCTGCCTTCGCGAAGGGTTTCGACGTGGGGTTGATTCCCTTTCGAGTGAGCAGGCTCACGCAGGCGGTCAATCCGATCAAGCTGAGAGAATACCTGGCCGCCGGATTACCGGTGGTCTCCACGCCGCTACCCGAGGTCCGGCGCTATTCGCCGTGGGTCATGATCGCCCGCGATGCGGCGGAGTTCATCGCCGCATGCGAACAAGCGGCAAACTGGCGCGGTTCAGCCGAGATCGCGGCTGCCCAGGCCGCCATGCGACGGGAAACCTGGCCCGAGAAGGTCGAAATGATCTCGGAGTTGATTGAAGAGACTCTGCGCGCCCGCAACGCATTCCGGCCTCACCAGCCGGTGACGTGATTCACTTCGCCGGCGGGCCCGTCGAGGCTTCGTCGATCGCCTGGTTGACCACGTGCATCATTTCCACGTAGTCCGCCTGGCGCCGCATCATCTCCTTGAGTTTGTCATTGCCGGCGACCGCCGCTTCACAGTCCGCCAAGCCGCGCTTGTCCTCGGGCTCGATGGGCTTCCCCTCCGCCTCCAACAGGCGAACGCGGCTGACCTGCTCCTGATACTTCTTGAGAATCGCCTGGGCCGGCGAATCCTCGGAAACGGCGCGGGCCGCGGCCATGAACTCCACCGTCCGTGGGTGGGCGGCGATCTTGCGCCCGAGTGCGTGGGCGGCGGCGACTAGGTCTTCCACCGAAATGTCCTTTCACCTCGTCGATTTCGCCTTCGTATCGTCACCGGGAACGAGGAACGCGGCAAGCCCCGACGCGGCGTGCTGGCGTTTTCGTCCCAGACCGCCTACCATCCCCCCGACGTTCTTATCTTCCTTCCATTTCCTCAAACCGGATATCCATGTCAAAACGCTTTTCCGAACGGATTCTTGAATTCCTGCGTCGGCCGGAATACCAGCCCATGAAAGCCCCCAAGCTGGCCAAGACCATGGGCATCGCCGAGGCCCAGTACGGCGACTTCCACGACGCCGTCGATGCCCTCCGACGAGTCGGCCGAGTGGTCCTTGGCACCAACAACGCCGTCATGCTCCCCCATCCGCCGGACCGGGTGGCAGGCACCTTCCGGGCAAACCCCCGGGGGTTCGGCTTCGTCGTGCCTGACGGGCCGAGCGCCCACGGCGACCTGTACATCGCCAAGGGAAATACCCTGGACGCCATCACCGGCGACCGTGTCCTCTGTCAGGTCGTCTCCCGCGAACGGCGCGAGGGGAAGGAAAGCTTCGGCGGCCGAATCATCGAGGTCATCGAGCGGGGCGACAGCCGCTTCGTCGGCCAGCTCCGCTGCGAAGGCGGGGTGTGGTTCGTCAGGCCGGATGGCAACACCCTGCACGTCCCGATCCTGGTCGGCGACGTCGGGGCAAAGGGCGCCAAGGCCGGCGATCAGGTCGTCGTTGAGATTGTCCGATACCCGAGCGAAAAACAATCGGCCAAAGGAGTAATCGTCGAACGCCTCGGCCAACAGGGCCGACCGGGCATCGACCTGATCAGCATCATCCGCCAATACCGACTGCCGGAGGCTTTTCCCGATGAGGCGCTCAAGTGCGCTCGCGACATCGCCCGGTCTTTTGACGCCGATAAGGCGATCAGACAACGCGAGGACCTCACCAAGACCCTGACCATCACCATCGACCCCGACGACGCCAAGGACTACGACGACGCAATCTCACTGAGAAGGCTGGTGCAGTCCGGCGCGGGACACCAGGGCGCCGCCTGGGAACTCGGAGTGCACATCGCCGACGTAAGCACCTTCGTCCGACAAGATGAGGCCCTGGACGCCGAGGCTCAGGAGCGCGGCACCAGCGTCTATTTCCCAGGACACGTCGTTCCCATGCTGCCGGAGGTGCTTTCCAACGGGCTTTGCAGCCTTCAGGAGGACGAGCCGCGGCTAACGAAAAGCGCTTTCATCCGGTTCGATCGCCAGGGCCGCGTCCTGTCCTCGCGGTTCGCCAACACCGTGATCCGATCGGCCAAGCGGCTGACCTACCGCCAAGCGACCGGCATCCTGGAGGGTAACAAGAAGGGCATCGCTAGGGAGGTTGTCCAGCTTGTCTTGGACATGGACAAGCTGGCCCGGGCCATCCAGGCGCGCCGCCTCGCCGAGGGAATGATCGTGCTCGACCTGCCGGCGGTCGATCTGGTCCTCGATGGGGACGGCCGAGTGATCGACGCGGTGCCGGAGGACACCAGCTTCAGCCACACGATCATTGAGATGTTCATGGTCGAGGCCAATGAGGCGGTGGCCCGGCTGATTGACTCGCTCGGCGTGCCCTGTATCCGGCGGATTCATCCTGATCCCGACGAAGCCTCGCTCGAAGCGATGGGACGCTTCATGCGAGCGGCGGGCTTCGCGGTGCCCAAGCGAATCACTCCGGCAGACCTACAGGCCCTGCTGAGGCCGCTGAAGGGCAAGCCGGAGGCCTACGCGGTGAACCTTGCGGTCCTGAAATCCATGGAGAGGGCGGAATATTCTCCGAAGAACGTCGGCCATTTCGCTCTGGCCAGCCGCCACTACTCCCACTTCACCAGCCCCATTAGACGGTACGCCGACTTGATGGTGCACAGGCTCCTGCAAAAACACCTGGAAGGCTCGCTGCGCGGGAGCCGAAAACGCGGCTGGGAAGAGGTCCCCTCGGAGGAGGATCTCGTCGAAGCCGGCCGGCGAATCTCCTATCTCTCTCGGAGGGCCGAGAGCGCTGAGCACGAGCTGCGCACCGTCAAGGTCCTCCAACTCCTCACCGGACACATCGGCGAAACGTTCGAGGGAGTCGTCACCGGAGTGGCCAACTTCGGCCTTTTCATCCAGCATCCAAAATACCTCATCGACGGGCTTCTGCGCGTCGAGGACCTGGGCGACGACTGGTGGGAAGTGGACACGGCCACGGGCCGGGTCATCGGCGAGAGGACTAGACAGTGTTTCACGATGGGCACCCTGCTGAGGGTCCGCATCTCCGAGGTGGACGTCTCGGCGCGGCAGTTGAATCTCGTTCCGGCGGAAGGCGGGCAGCCGGCGGGTCGGCGGCGCGGCGGAACCGGTGAAGGGCGCGGTAAGATGCGGCGAGCGGGCAGTCGCGACGAATCGGCCCGCGGTCGCAGCGGATCGGGCGGCGGTAGGCGAGGTGCGGCTGAAAAGCGCGGCGGTCATGGCCGCTCGGGGCGGGACGGCCGGCGCAGACATCGCTAACCCATGTGTACGCCCTGGTGAAAATAAAGACGAACCGATGGGTGCCCCATGACCACGCTGACTGTCATCGAGTTTGCGTTCTTGGTTTGGACGACGACGGGCCAAGCCGCATCGGCAGATAACGAGCGGAGTTCACCGCGCGAGCCCCGCGTCTACCGCGCCTGGCTCGACTCGCCCGGCGGCGAACTGCCCTTTCAACTGGAGATTTCAGAGGCAACCGGCGGCTCGCCCCGGGCCTGGGTCTTAAATGGGCAGGAGCGGATCGAGGTCGCTCAGGTCTCCCGCGATGATGAGCTGCTCACCCTCTCCTTTCCACATTACGATTCGCGGATCGAGGCGACGCCTCGATCGCGCGGACCTGACGCCGCCGGCGACTCTTGGTCCGCGATGGACGGCACTTGGACGAAGAGCGCCCGGGCCGGCGGCACAATCACCATGCCCTTTCACTGTGAGGCAGGAGGCGGCGCGCGCTTCAAGCCAATGACAAGTCAGGGGCCCACCGGCCCAAGACCCGAGCCCGTCGCCGGGAGATGGTCCGTTCGGTCCGGCGATGCCGGCGACCCGGCCGTCGGCATCTTTCGCGAAATGAGGGACGGCTCGGTCGAGGGCACTTTCCTCACCGAGACCGGCGACTACCGCTTCCTCTCCGGCAGCTACGAAGGCGGCCTCCTGCGGCTTTCATGTTTCGATGGGTCTCACGCCTTTTTGTTCCATGCCACCATGCAGTCCGACGGCGCCATGAAAGGCGATTTCTGGTCCGGTACGTCGTGGCACGAAACCTGGACGGCCCGTCGGGACGAGCAGGCTCACTTGGCCGACGGCTTCAAACTAACGAGCTGGAACGACCGCGCCGACTTCGCCTCGATGAAGTTCCGTGATCTGGAGGGCGCCGAGACAAGCCTGGCCTCCGCAGTCGCAGGCGGACGGGGCGTGGTGATCGAGGTATTTGGCTCGTGGTGCCCCAACTGTCACGACGCGTCGTCATTCCTGGCCGAAATGGACCGGCGCTATCGCGACAAGGGACTGCGCATCGTCGGCTTGGCCTTTGAATACACCGGCCAAGTTGATCGGGACGCGAAGCAGGTGCGGCGCTTCGCGGAGCGATACCACGTCGAGTATCCCCTTTTTCTAGCCGGCAAGGCCGACAAGGCTGAGGCTTCCAAAGCGTTGCCCATGCTCGACGCCATTCGGGCGTTTCCGACACTGGTGTTCATGAGGGCCGACGGCACGATCCGCGGCGTGTACTCCGGCTTCACCGGCCCGGCGGCGGCGGATGAGCACGCGAAGCTGCGCAAGGAGCTCGAATCGATGATCGAAGATGTCATAGCGCCTGGGAAGACCTCGCCCTAAGTCGTTATCTTGACCCTGCTCCGCGGGCCCTTCTACACTCCCCCGGATGTTGCGGACCGCACTTTTCGACACGCATCAGCGCCTTGGGGCTCGGCTGATCGATTTCGGCGGCTGGGAGATGCCGGTGACCTACCGCGGCATCACAGAGGAACATCATTACACCCGCACGGGCAGCAGCATCTTCGACGTGTCCCACATGGGCCGGCTGTACTTCTCCGGCCGAGACGCAGAGGCCCTGCTCCAGCAAGTCTGCACGCGGAACGTCGGCAAGCTCAAGGTCGGCAGGAGCGGCTACAGCCACGTGTGCAATGACCGGGGCGGCGTCCTCGACGACGTGATCGTCTCCCGCTACGAGGACCGCTGGCTGATGGTCTGCAATGCCGGCAACCGGGAGAAGATCGTCGCCCACGTCAGGCGCCAAGCCGAGGGCCGCAAGGTCGCCCTGGATGACACGACGACCCAGACGGTGATGATGGCTGTGCAGGGACCTGCCACGATGACCCTGATGCGCGACCACATGCCCCTGAAGATCGGCGACATGGGAAGATTCGGCTTCGTGTCCGGGAGCTACTTGGGGCAGAAGTACGGCGTCTTCCGCAGCGGATATACCGGCGAGGACGGCGTCGAGATTGTCCTATCGGCCTCGACCGGCCCCCTGGTCTGGGACTACCTGACTTCGGACGGCGGCGACGAGCGCGCAACCATCAAGCCCGCCGGATTGGGCGCCCGGGACACGCTGAGGCTGGAAGCGGCGATGCCGCTCTATGGCCACGAATTGACGGAGGAAGTCGATCCGATCTCGGCGGGATGCGGATGGTGCGTCGATCTGGACAAGGAGTTCATCGGCGCGGCTGCGCTGCGAAAGATCGCAACCGACGGGCCGCGAAGGATGATCACCGGCCTGGTCCTGGAGGGCAAGCGGATCGCCCGCCAGGGCGCCGCGGTGTTCGCCGGCGGGAACAAAGTTGGCCGGGTGACCAGCGGCACGCTGAGCCCGACTCTTGGGCACTCGATCGCCCTGGCCTTCGTCGAGGCTGGGCACTCGATTGAGGGCAAAGAGTTGGAGGTGGAGATCAAGGAGCAGCGTATCCCGGCGACGGTCGTGGCCCTGCCGTTTTACAGGCGTCGGGTCTAGGAAATGCGATCTTTGGGCATATAATCACCTTAATGATACTCGACAAGTTACGACGACATGTTCGCAGGCACCCGTTCGTTCCCTTCCGGATTCACCTTTCCGACGGTTCACGCTATGACATCCATCATCATGATTTCATGATCGTCGCGAAAGGGGTCGTCGAAGTCGGTTTGAGCGCCGGACCGGACGAGTACCCGGCGCAGATCATTTCCTGTGATCCTCTTCACATCACCCGAATCTAGCCGCTATCCTCTCGTCACCGGTCGAACGGAAGGAAAAGCCGACCGAAGGACTAGCGCGGACGGCAGTTGAATTTGTGGAGGCGCGATGTGGGTGTTCCAACGGATAGGCGATATCTCAAGTCGCACGAGTGGCACAAGCTCGAGGGCGACGTCTGCACGATCGGCATCACCAAGTTCGCGGCCGACGAACTGACCGACATCACCTACGTGAGCCTGCCGAAGATCGGCAAGGAACTCTCGGCGGGGCAGCCCTTCGGCGAGATCGAGAGCGTCAAGGCCACCAGCGACCTCTATTGCGGCGTATCAGGCGTCGTGACGGCGGTGAACGAGAAGCTCGGCGATTCGCCCGAACTCGTCAACAACGACTCGTTCGAGACCGGCTGGCTGATCAAGATAACAGTCCGCGATGCTTCACAGCTCGACAACCTTCTGACGCCGGCCGATTACCAACAGCAGATTGCCGTTTGACCGGCGGTGGCTGACCGCCAGACAGCGTCCAGTAGGAGTCTCCGCGCGGCGATACGCGCCCTTTTTCGCATCCATGCGTCGCCCTACCCTTTCCGCTAGAATGCCTCCGACATGACGCTTACCGACACAGAAACGGCCCCGCGCAAGCCGACACCGACTACCGGAGACCCGCCCAAGATGGCCAAGGCGCCACAGCTTCGACCGCCGCTCGAACCCGCCGACTCCTTCGTCGATCGTCACATCGGACCCAGGGCGGCCGACATCCAGGCTATGCTCGAATCGATCGGCTGCGCCGGCCTGGACCAACTGGTTGACGAGACCCTGCCGGCCTCTATACGCATCGCCGCGCCGCTGGACTTGGGCCCGCCCCGCTCAGAGCATGAGACGCTCGCCGAGCTGAGACGCCTGGCCGATCGGAACCAGTGCTTCCGCAGCCTGGTCGGCATGGGCTACTACGACACCATCACGCCGCCGGTGATCGCCCGCAACATCCTGGAGAACCCGGGCTGGTACACGCAATACACGCCCTACCAGGCCGAAATCTCGCAGGGCCGCCTGGAGGCGCTGCTCAACTTCCAGACGATGGTCTGCGATCTGACCGCTCTGCCGATGGCCAATGCCTCTCTGTTGGACGAAGCCACCGCCGCCGCCGAGGCCATGCACATGCTTCGCGCCGCATCCGAGGATGTGAGAGATAGTTTCCTCGTCGCCGACGACTGCCATCCGCAGACGCTCGCGGTCCTGCGAACCCGCGCCGAACCGTTGGGAATCCGCCTGCAATTATCGCCGCCGTCAGAACTGGCGAAACGGCTGACCTCCGGCGGTGCGAAGTCGTCGCGCGCTGAATCGCAGGCGAATCGTTTCTTCGGCGTGATGGTGCAGTATCCGGCCACCGACGGACGAATCCACGACTACCGCGAGTTGACCACGTTGGCCCACGACTGCGGGGCGAGGGTCGCTGTCGCCACCGACTTGCTGGCCCTGTGCCTTCTCAAGGCGCCCGGCGAGTTCGGGGCCGATGTGGCCGTGGGTTCATCGCAGCGCTTGGGCGTGCCCCTGGGATACGGCGGTCCTCATGCCGCTTTTGTCTCCTGTCGTGAGGATCTGAAGCGGCTGATTCCTGGCAGATTGGTCGGCGTGTCCAAGGATGCGCACGGCCGGCCGGCTTATCGGCTGGCGATACAGACGCGCGAGCAGCACATCCGCCGCGACAAGGCCACCAGCAACATCTGCACCGCCCAGGTCCTGCTGGCGATCATGGCCGGCATGTACGCTATCTATCACGGTCCCGACGGCCTGCGGCGAATCGCGCGGCGCATCCACGACTTCGCTTCGTCCCTGGCCGCGGGCCTGCACAAGCTGGGCTGCGAAATCGGAGGGGAGCACTTCTTCGACACTATTCGAGTGCGGCCACCCTCGTCCGCCTCGGCACCCTCCATCGTTGAACTGGCGCGGCAACGGCAGATAAATCTCCGCGACTACGGCGACGGCGCGCTCGGCATCAGCCTCGACGAGTTGACCGACCGCGATGAAATCGCCGCCATTCTCGAAATCTTCAATCAAGGAAGACCGACCGGTCTTTCAGTGGAAGGGCTGGTCGCGAAGGGTCGGGCAGTGATCCCCGCGCCCCTAGTCCGGCAGAGTTCGTTCTTGACCCACCCGGTCTTCAACAGCTTTCATAGCGAGACCGAGCTGCTCCGCTACATCTTCCGCCTTCAGGGGCGCGACCTGTCGCTGGCCCAGTCGATGATCCCCCTCGGCTCCTGCACCATGAAGCTGAACGCGACCAGCGAGATGCTCCCGGTCTGTTGGCCGCGGTTCGCCCGGATGCACCCCTTCGCCCCCGCCGACCAGGCCCAGGGCTACTCCGAAGTCATTCGGCAGTTGGAGGATTGGCTGGCGCGCATCACCGGCTTCGCCGCCGTCTCGCTGCAACCGAACGCCGGCTCGCAAGGAGAGTATGCCGGTCTTCTGGCGATCCGTGCCTTCCACGCCCATCGGGGAGAATCTCGGCGTGACGTCTGCCTCATTCCGACTTCGGCGCACGGCACCAATCCCGCCAGCGCGGTCACGGCGGGCATGCGGGTCGTCACGGTTGCCTGCGACGCCGCCGGCAACATCGACGTCGAAGACCTGAAAGCCAAGGCCGCGGAAAACGCATCGAACCTAGCCGCGATCATGGTCACCTACCCATCGACACACGGCGTCTTCGAGGAGCGCATCCGCGAGATTTGCGAGGTGGTCCACCGGCATGACGGCCAGGTCTATATGGACGGGGCCAACATGAATGCCCAATTGGGCCTCTGCCGTCCCGCGGACATCGGCGCCGACGTCTGCCACATCAATCTACACAAAACGTTCTGCATCCCCCATGGAGGCGGCGGGCCCGGCATGGGGCCGATCTGCGTGGCGGCCCACCTGGCGCCGTTTCTGCCCGCTCATCCGCTTCTTGAAGCCCGGCCGCCCTCCGCCATGCCTGAGTTGTCGGTCGGTCCCGTGTCCGCGGCGCCGTTCGGCAGCGCCGGAATCCTGCCGATCTCCTGGATGTACATCGCCATGATGGGCGCCGAAGGGCTCACGAAGGCCTCACAGGTCGCCATCCTCAACTCCAACTACATGGCTCGTAGACTGGAGGAACACTACGACGTGCTCTTCCGCGGCAAGAACCGCCGGGTGGCCCACGAATTCATCATCGACGCCCGCCCCTTTGAGAAGAGCGCCGGCGTCAAGGTCGAAGACATCGCCAAGCGGCTCATGGATTACGGCTTCCACGCCCCGACCATGTCCTTCCCCGTCCCCGGCACCTTGATGATCGAGCCCACCGAGAGCGAGTCGATGGCCGAGTTGGACAGGTACTGCGATGCCCTCATCGCCATACGGGAGGAGATTCGGTCGATCGAGCAGGGCCGGGCCGACCGCAATGATAACCCCCTCAAGCACGCCCCACACGCGCTGGAGGCCGTGACTGCCGACGATTGGCCGCACGCCTATTCGCGCGAGCAGGCGGCCTACCCTGCCCCGTGGGTGCGCGAGCGGAAGTTCTGGCCGGCCGTCGGTCGGATCGACAACGTCTGGGGAGACCGAAACCTGTTCTGCACCTGTCCTACAGTCGAGGCCTCGTAAATCGTCATGCCGCAAGGCGAAGACCCTGTCGGCCACAGCCTCACGATGAATCGGCTCCGAAACATCACTTCAGCGCGGTTGGAACTCATCGCCGCCGATGCCCGCATGGTCCGCGCCGACGCTGACCGTCGTTACGACTTGCTGGGCCGCCGGCTTGGCGCCTCGATCCCAGCCGAATGGCCTCCGGAATTGATGGCCGATGCCTTGTCACCGACCGCATCGCGATTGGAGCAAGATGCCTCGCTGGTCGGCTGGCTGTTCTGGTATGTGATCCTGCGGGCAGAGGGCCGCCTCATCGGGACCGTCGGGCTCAAGGGGCCGCCGGAAGATGGGCGCTGCGACGTCGGTTATGGCATCCTCGACCGCTGGCAAGGGCGGGGCTACGCCACGGAGGCCACCGGGGCATTGATTGACTGGGTCCTGACGGATTCACGGGTTGATCGCATTGTCGCCGAAACGCTGCCGGGGCTCGGGGCATCGATCAAAGTCATGGAGAAACTGGGATTCCGCTTCGTGTCGGACTCGGCCACCGGCCACGAGGGGGAGGAAAGGGTGATCCAGTATGAACTGCGGCGGCCGATCCCCATAGGGCCGACTGAGCCCGGCCCGGTCGTTGAGCCTGGATTAAGGCCGCCTCCCGCGACCAAAAAAAATCCGAATTAGCGTCCAGTTAGGCTTGACGTTCGGACGATGTTAGGATATGCTTCCGAACGAAAGCCAGGCAGGCTCGCTGCGGCTAAGCTTGCCGTGGAGCATCGGCCGGCCCTGCGGGGTGAGTCGTCTCGCCGGTCGGCTTGATCAGCGCCTGGCTCGCGTCGGTCGGAGAGCGATCGCCGCCGTGGCGTCGCTCTTGGAGCGATGTCGGCCGCAAACGAGCGACGCCGCCGCCCTTTGCGGCCGAATGGCCGAAGCGGCACAGGTCGATCCGCCGCCCCTGCCGCCCCCACTCATCCTCGGGCCGCAGGGATTGGCCGGTCGGCCTTGGCCGCCACATTGGGAGAATCCACATGCCCTCAGGTCATCGCAGACGATCGACCCGCCGCGGGAGCGCTGGATCTCGCGGCCGCGGCCGGCAAAGGCAGACTCGGCCCGCCACGCCGCGCCAGACCGAGATCCTGACCTTTGTCCGGGACTACACCCACAAGCGTGGCTATTCCCCGACCTACGACGAGATCGCCGCCGAGTTCGGCATCTCAAAGGTGACCGTCTTCGAGCACCTGTCCATCCTCGAGGAGCGCGGCCTCTTAAGCCGCGACCGACACAAGGCTCGCTCTTTGAGGCTCTCCAGTCATCTGGAGCTGCCTGACGAGCGGCCGAGTTGCCTGCGGCTCGTCGGCCGGATCGCCGCCGGCGCGCCGATCGAGGCCATCGAGGAGCCCGAGGTGCTCGACCTGGAGGAGGTCTTCACCAGCCGCCATGAGGTCTTCGCCCTGGAGGTCAAGGGCGACAGCATGATCGACGACAACATTCTCGATGGCGATTATGTTGTGGTGGAGGGCCGCACGACTCCCAACAACGGCGAAACGGTCGTCGCGCTGCTGGATGACGGCGAAGCGACGCTGAAGCGTTTCTATCGCGAGAAGAGCCGCGTCCGCCTCCAGCCGGCCAACCCGAAGTACCAGCCGATCTATACCACCTCGGTCCGCGTTCAGGGTGTGGTGATCGGCGTGGTCCGTCGGACGCGGTGAAGGCCGCGTCGGCGCGCCATAGAAGAATCGCATGACCGGCGGCTTGCGCGATTGGTCGGTAGGGATGCGCGCCGACCAGTTGTCGGTTCGGCTCACATTGGTCGGCGGGTCACCTATCGCTCACGGCAATTGGTTCGAACCCGAGTTGTTGCCGTATATCAAATAGGCCTCGCCGGCGTCCGGCCTCCGTTGCAACGGATTAGCCAAGTTTACAAAGTCCGCTGTTGGAGCACCGATGATGATATCGTCGAAGCTGTCGCCGTCGACGTCACCGATGCCCCCAACGGTCTCCAGCGGTGCAAGCGTCTCAGCGCCGGCTCCGGGCAATACTCGACTGACAAACACGATGCCGGGCAGTTCTGCGGACCCGACCTGCCCGAGGCTGAATACGTTGTCGATTGTCCCAGTCACCGCTGGGTCAAGGTGGGTCCCGCCAAAAATGAGGTAAACGGTGCCCGGCCGAGACTGGCCGCCGTGGAATCGAGTTTCGCCCGGACTGCTAATCAAGATATCGCCGAACCCATCGCCATTGAAATCGCCGGCGGACTGGACATCTCGCCCGGACAACGCGTCTGGCGCGACGCCAATAAATCGCACTCCAGCCAGAATGGGTGTTCCGACATCCTCGGGAACGAAGCCGGACTCGCCGGTCAACGGGCGATTGCCAAAAATCACCCCGACAAACCCGGCGTTCGCTCCAGCGGAGGCGTCATCATATGATTCTGCGGCAAATGCGATATCGGAGATTCCGTCCCCGTTCATGTCCTCCAGACTCGAATGCACAATGCCGAATCGGTCTTCTGAATGCGTGCCTGTCACGCGCAGATGTGGAGGCGGATTTGTGCCAAGATCGATATCTCCAAACCCTGCGACCGAGGGAAATAACACGTAGAATATGCCGCAATCGATTTGCCCATTGCAATCAGCACCCGGGGCGCCGCAGAGTAGGTCTTCGACACCATCCTGGTTGACCTGCCCGCCGGGTCTGCCAAAGCCGAAATTGTCTCCATCCATTGCACCTCGTATGCGCGTGTTTGCTGGAGGGTTATCCTCCTCTCGTTGGCACATCCGATTCATCTCGCCCATCGTGCACTGAGACAGTTGGTTTTGGCGAATGGATGGAAGGGACATTACACCATCGATGTAATTTTCATCTTGAATGTAGTTACCCGACTGCCAAACCTGGACAAATCCTCTGCCCCCATCAGCGGTTGGGGCGGAGATCGCCAACTCAGCGCGATCATCACCGTCGATGTCTGGAAAGGCTGCAACGGTCCTGCCATATTGACTCAGCGAGTCAATCCCCTCGTTGGGTCCAAACGTGGGGCTAAACCATCCCCCTCGGAAACGCATACCCCTCGGGATTTCATCGTCCTCTCTAATGGTGCCCTCGAAATCCTTGGGCTTTTCATTATGGTCGTCAAATTGCCCGGCCAGGACGACATCGATGAAGCGGGGAAAAACATTGCGGGTGTCATTTGACCCATCAACCATGAACACGATGCCCTGATCCACGATGACGTTACTGCCAAGTGTGTTCAAGTCATCGTTCGGGGGCATCTGCGTACAGGAATTATTTGGCCACATGTCGTTGTAAACCGCAATGTCACAAGACCCGTCAACTGGATCATCGTCGTGGTAGTCGACGGCCCCGGAGATAAAGGGCATACCAAATACGAAGTCATCGACGATGTCGTCATCGGGATCGCCTGTCAGGTCCAAGTGCGTGATCGAGAGAACTCCCGACGTCGCCATGGTGGGATCGAGTGGATTGGCTATCTCTGGAAAAGGAACGGGGGTTTCGCCGACCGGTACCGGCATGGCGTAGAGCGTCCCGCGGAAAAAGATTCCGATGCTGTTGATGCTGTTGATCCCACCGAAGCGGCCCACGTTCTGCGGTTCGTAGGGGTCGGGTAAGAAGTCCGGAGGTTCGGGCAGGTCGACAATTTGACCCATGTCATCCGTTTGTCCGCCATCGGGCAAGCCGTCCCCGTCCGTGTCCAAAGGAAAGGGGGTCTTCTTGCGCCCGAAGAACAGGTACGCCGCGCCGCTTTCAGGACGATTCTTCGGCCTCGCATAACGGCCGGTCATCATAAAATCGCCGACACTGTCGCCGTCGTAATCTCCAATTGGGGCGAAAACCGAACCAAGAAACTCACCGGCGCTGAAGCCGTGGAATCTTGCCCCAGCGATCGTTTGGCCCACGTCTGTAACATCGACGATGCCGCTAGCCCCAGCAGCGACGGTCAAAGAGCCGACGGAATAGATCCGCCGGGTGTTCGTACCATCCGTGATCGTCGCCTTGATGAAATACGGCGTCGCGCGCACTGGAGTCTGCGCGAAGTCAATCGTAAATCGATAGGTCTTCAATTCACCCGCCAGCGGCGCCGTCAGGAATGGAAGCACTCCCGGAAGCGTCTGAGGGAGATTTCGTGGATTCGTGCGGATTTCCAAACTATCGGGATCGATCGGATTGTTGGGATCATCGCCGTCAACCACCGGATCGTCGTCCACGCGTGGCGTCGACGGCAATTGTATGTCACCGGCATTCGTCGGAATCAGGTCTGTATCGAGAAACATCGTGACCACAACCGAGCTATCAACATCCGCGTAGATGTACTCAAGGGATGCAACATCGCCTGACGAGAGCCCGATGTTAACGAGCGGGTTGACAAACACAAGCTCGGGCGGACTTGTCGCCGGCAATGACCCCGGCGGGCCGACCTGCACCGGCAGCGCGCTGACCACCCGCACCGGCGGGTTGCCCACGCCGGTAAACGGGTCCAGCGTCCGGTCGTCGATCTCCGCGAAGATGTTGTACGCTCCCGTGGCCACGCCGGTCGTATCCCACACCGCAAGGCCGCTGCCCGTCCCCGGCCCCACCGGAAAGCCGCCCAGAATCGCAATCTCCTGGCCGGGCGTCGGGTTGCCGGAGGTGGAAGCGAAGACTCGCACCACGGAGGCGTCCTCGGCGTCCTCGCCGGTGAAGCCGATCGTCACCGGGTCGCCGACTTCGGCGAACTGGTTGCCAAATTCCGTGGTGATGCTGGTGATGAACACCCGCGGCGGACGATTGCCGGTCGGCGGAAGCGGATTGGGATTGGGACTTACGTTGAAGAGGCCGGCAAAGGGGCAACTCCCGCCCGACGTGATGACGAGGAGGGTAAGCGTTAGCCCGGCCCAGACCGTGGTCCGATGGCATCGGCGGCGTCGAAACATCGCGGCTATTCCTCCCGGGTGGGCTGGGGGTCTATCGCGGGGTGGCCCCTTGGCAGGCTTCTGGGTGGGACTTTCTGTGACCCCTCTGCCACGTCATTCTATCTCGCGAGGTAGCGGCACGTCAAGATCGGACGACGCCGCAACTCTGGTGCCGGTAAGCACTTTCATGGCCGGACTCTACGCCGTCTGCCACTCTCTGCTTGAACGTCCGCCTGCCAACTCGGACCACACTCATGCTCACGCGGTGCAAGTCCGCATAAGTCTCGCACGCCCTGTCGGCAATCGCAGCCTCAGTCCTGCCGTAGCCTGCCGCATTCTACGGCTCGACCAAGTGTCCACGCCGGCGTTATCCGCCCGGGGTAACAGGCTCAAACAGAACCGGCCGAGGCTGCCGGACTACGCGCAACCCGCCGGTATCCGCCCGATCCAAGTTGGGATAAGCTGAGGGCGTCCGCATGGCCCAAATGCGCGAGGCCCCCGACCGCAGGTCGATTCGAGGAGACCATCGCTTGCCGCCCTCCTTGGCAAACCGAGTCAGCGACGAACTTCTACCGGCCGTCCGCCAGCCGGGCCAGTACATCGGCCGGGAGATCAACCAGCTCGTCCGCGACGGCGACTGGGAGCGGGCCTCGGTCCGCGTGGTCGTGGCCTTTCCCGACGCCTACACGATCGGCATGTCGCACCTGGGCTGCCAGATCATCTACTGGCTCTGCAATCACACGCCGGGCGTCTGCGCCGAGCGGGTCTATGCCCCGTGGCTCGACGCCGAGGCCCGGATGCGCCAATGCAACATTCCGCTCTTCACCTGGGACACTAGGCAGCCCGTGGCCGACGCCGATCTCGTCGCCGTCTCGCTGCAATACGAGCTGGGGTTCACCAACTTGCTCATGATGCTGGACCTGGCCGGGATCCCGCTCCGCGCCTGCGACCGCGACGACACGCATCCACTGGTCATCGCCGGCGGACCGCAGGCCGACAACCCCGAACCGGTCTCCGACTTCGTCGATCTCGTCGTCATCGGTGACGGCGAGGAGTCGATGGCCGCGATCCTGGCCCTCTACAAAGAGCTGAAGGCCTCCGGCGTCCGGCGCCGTGAGATGATCTCGATTATGGCCCGCCGCTTCCCATGGGCCTACGCCCCGTCGCTCTACGACGTCACTTACAACGCCGATGGCACGATCGGAGCGATCCTTGGCGGCCCCGATCCCGGACTGCCGGCCCCGTCTGCCATCGAGCGCTGCCAGACGCACGACTTCGAGCATGCTCCCTTCCCGGTGCGGCCGCTGATTCCCTACGTCGAGGTCGTCCACGACCGCATGGCCATCGAGGTCATGCGCGGCTGCCCGCAGCGCTGCCGGTTCTGCCACGCCGGATATACCAAGCGGCCCGTCGGGGTGCGCAGCGTCGAGAAGATTCTAGAGATCGCCGAGGAGCAGTATCGCTCGACCGGCCACAATGAACTCGGCCTCTTGAGCCTCTCCACGGCCGACTACCCGCATCTGCGAGAGCTGGCGGCGCGGATCAACGAGGGCTTCGGCCCGCGGCACGTGAACATCTCCATGCCGTCTCTGCGCGTGGACAAGATGTTGGCGAACATCCCCTGGATGGCCAGCAGCGTGCGCAAGGGCGGCTTGACCATCGCCGTCGAGGCGGCGCGGGACCGCATGCGCGCCGCCATCCGAAAAAAAGTGACCGACGGCAACCTCATGGACGGCCTGGTCGAGGCCTACAAGGCGGGCTGGAACCGCATCAAGTGCTACTTCATGGTCGGCTTCCCCGGCGAAACCGAGGACGACGTTCGCGGCATTCATGAAATCTGCGTCGAGATGTCGGAGACGCGCCGGCGCATTGGAAAGGGCCCCGCGAACATCAACGCCAGCGTCGGCTGGCTGGTGCCCAAGCCTTACACGCCGTTCCAGTGGGCGGCACAGCCGCGCGTGGATTATTTCATCGAGGCTCGGCGAGTCCTGGCGGCCATGTCCAGGCGCCGCCGCAGCAAGGCCGTGCGCGTGCGAACGCACGATCCGCAGCGATCGATCCTGGAGGCCGTGCTCTCACGCGGTGACCGCCGGCTGGGTCCGGCCATCCTGGAGGCCTATCGCCTCGGCGCCCGCTTCGACGGCTGGGACGAGTGCTTCCGCTTTGACACCTGGCTGAAGGCCTTCGATGCCGCGGGGGTCGATCCCGATTGGTACGCCCATCGGGAGCGATCTTACTCAGAGGTCCTGCCGTGGGATCATATCAGCAGCGGCCCGCGGCGCGATTATCTCGAAGGGCAGTACGACGACGTATTCGTAAAGACCGAGCAAGCCGTGCCGGCCGCCGGGGTCCTGCCGCTGGCGGTCGTCCCGGCATAGGACATGCCCAGGCGCGAATCACTGACGGCCCTTACGCCTTACTCGATCCCCTGCTCCGCCAGCCAGCGCTCCGCGTCGATCGCCGCCTTGCAGCCCATGCCCGCCGCCGTCACCGCTTGGCGATAGACGCTGTCGGCGCAATCGCCCGCCGCGAAGACGCCCTCGACGCTGGTCGTCGAGCGACATGGGTCCTTCAGCACCACGTAGCCCTTCTTGTCCAATTCAAGCTGGCCATTGAGGAATTGCGTGGCCGGCGTGTGACCGATGGCCACGAAGAGGCCCCCCACCGCCAGGTCCCCCTCCTCGTCGGTCTTGGTGTCCCGCAGGCGCAGGCCGGTGATTGCCTCTCCACCCAGTACGTCCACTACCACCTTGTTCCACTTGAACTCGATCTTGGGGTTGTTCCGGGCCCGGTCGGCCATGATCTTGCTGGCCCGAAGCTGGTCGCGCCGATGGATCATGTAGACCTTGCTGGCGAACTTGGTCAGGTAGGTCGCCTCCTCCACCGCCGAGTCTCCGCCGCCCACCACGGCCAGCTCCTTATTGCGGAAGATCGGCGTCGCCCCATCACAGACCGCGCAGGCGCTGACCCCGCCCCCGCTCCGCGCCAGCCGAAGCTCGTTCTCCAGCCCGATCCAGTTGGCCAGGGCCCCGGTGGCGACGATCAAGGCCCGTGCCTGATACTTCTGGTCATCCTCCCCGATGACGGTGAACGGCTTGTGCGACAGATCGACCGCCTTGCAGTCGTGATACTTGAAGGAGTGGCCGTCGTCGGGGTTGGACACGTCCGGCGTCTGGCCGTCGTCGGTCGCGATGCGCGTGCCGAACCGAACGGCCTGCTGCTCGAAATAGGCCATCATCTTGGGGCCGGTGACGCCCTGCGGAAAGCCGGGATAGTTCTCCACGTCCGTCGTCAGCATCAACTGTCCGCCGGGCAGCACCAGGGAGGGCACGCTCTTGGGCCGACCCGCGAAGACCAGCGGGGAGAGATTGGCTCTCGCGGCGTAGATGGCGGCGGTCCAGCCGGCAGGGCCGGAACCGATGATGATGAGTTTCTCGATGTTCGACATGGCGAAGTCCCGATGCGCCTCCGCGCGATCCGATTGCCGGATTCCAACCGCGGTCGTACCCGCGTTGGGGAGGATCATAGGCCGACCGCGTTGACGCGTCGAGCGAGGCCCGGCTGCGCATGCTCTCCACGCCGACTCGTCGGACTCGGCCTTGAACGAGCGGCTTCCCCCGCGTCGAGCTTCGACTTAGCATAGCCGCGCATGCCAGCGAGCAAGGGGTACAGCATGGAGGTGATGCGCCGTCTGGTGACGCGCGGCGGAACGGGCTTGCCGGTTGCTCTCTTTGCGATGGTGGCCGGCGGCTGCGGCGACATCCTACGAGGTCCGATCCCGGTCACGTTCGAGCGCGAGGAGTGGAGCTTTAGCAATGCCAAGGGGGCGAAGCTGACCTCCGAACATTACGTCATCCACACCACGTGCAAATCCAAGCCCTTTACCGACGCCTTGCCGCAGTTCGTCGAGAGCTGTTGGAGCGCCTATGCCGAACTCCTGCCCAGCGACCGCGCGCCGGACAGACCGTTGGAAACTTATCTGTTCCAGACCCGTTGGCAGTGGGAGCGGTTCACCGAGGAGTTCGCCGGCGCCCGAGCCGACACCTACATGCAGATTCGCTCCGGCGGCTACTCCGAACGCGGCGTGACCGTCTCCCACTATGGCACCCGTCGCCAGACCCTCTCCATCCTCGCCCACGAGGGACTCCATCAATACCTGGAGGTGACTCACGGCCGGCCCATTCCCGCCTGGGTGAACGAGGGACTGGCCTGCTATTTCGAATCCTTCGATCTAACTCCCGACGGTCGCGCCGTCTTCGTTCCCGAGCGCAACTCCCTACGGACCCCCGCCCTCCGCGAGGCCCTGCGAACCAAGTCGCTACAACCGTTGTCGCAGATTCTGGCCACCGACGCGGGACGGGAGATTCACAAGCCCTCTGCCGGCGTCCTCACCTATTATGCCGAGGCTTGGTCACTCGTGGTCTTCCTGATGCGGCCGCGGCATGTCAACCCCTATCACGACGGCTTTCGCCAGATGTTGCGCGACCTCGGCACCGACGCCATGGAACGCAAAGCCCGCGCCTTCATGGCCGCCGACACCGACGGCCGAATGAGCCGCGGCGAGGCCATCTTCAGGGCCTACGTCACCGACGACACCGAGCGTTTCTGGTCGGACTACGAGCAATACCTGTATCAACTGCTTTCCATGGCGGGGTGAGTATCATGCCGCGAACCCGCCGCAAGCGCCGCCCCACTCACGCAGGCGACGTGTATCAAAGCCCGCTCGTCGCCCGAAGCGCGTCGGCCGAGATGGCGGCGGTCTTCTCGCCTCGCCGTCGGGCCCTGGTCTGGCGGCGCATTTGGCTGGCTCTGGCCGAATCGCAGCGGAAGATGGGTTTATCCGTCTCGGCCCGACAGATTCGTGCCCTGCGGTCGGGGCTGGAGCGCATCGACTTCAAGACCGTCGCCGCCTACGAACGCCGGCTGCGCCACGACGTGATGGCGCATCTACACGCCTTCGCGGACGTTGCCCCGGCGGCGCGCGGCATCCTTCACCTCGGGGCCACCAGCATGGACGTCGTCGACAACGGCGACCTTCTGCTGATGCGCGAGGCGCTGGGCATCATCCGCGGCTGGCTGCTGACGGTGATCGATGCGCTGGCGGTGCAGGCCCGCCGGCATCGGGCCCTGCCCTGCCTCGGCTTCACGCATTATCAACCCGCGCAGCTCACGACCGTCGGCAAGCGGATTTGCCTTTGGTGCTGGGACTTCGTGCGCGACCTGGAGGAAATCGAGGCCCGACTCGGCGGCCTTCGGTTCCGCGGCATTCGAGGCGCGACCGGCACGCAAGCGAGCTTTTTGAAGCTCTTCGGCGGCCGTGCGAAAAAAGTGGAGCGCCTGGAGTCGCTGGTGGCTAGGGAGTTGGGATTCGAGGATTGCGAGCCTGTCACCGGCCAGACCTATTCGCGCAAGGTCGACGCACAGATCGTCGCGACCCTGGCCAACATCGCCTCCGGGGTCCACAAGTTCGCCAACGACCTGCGGCTCCTGGCCAACCTCAAAGAGATGGAGGAGCCCTTCGCGGACCGCCAAGTGGGCAGCTCGTCGATGCCCTACAAGCGCAATCCGATGCTCTGCGAGCGAGCCACCGGCTTGGCGCGCTTCGTCATCAGCCTGGCCCAGTCCGGCTTTCAGAACGCGGCGGAGCAGTGGCTGGAACGCACCCTCGACGACTCCAGCAACAAGCGATTGCTCATCCCCGAGGCGTTCCTGGCCACCGACGGTATGTTGCAGATCGTGGCCCACGTCGCCGACGGGCTGGTGGTCTATCCCCAGGTCATGAGGGCCCGCATCGAGGCGGAACTGCCCTTCATCGCCTCCGAGGACCTGCTCATGGCCGCGACCGCCGCGGGCGGCGACCGTCAGCAACTCCACGAGCGAATCCGCATTCACGCCCGTCGGGCGGCCTCGGAAGTGAAGCTGCGGGGCCGGCCAAACGACCTGCTTGACCGGCTGAAGAATGATCCCGCGTTCGATCGAGTGAGGATCGAACGATTGATGCGGCCGGGCGATTATGTCGGACTCGCGCCCAGACAGGTGGACGAGTTTCTCAAACGGGTCGTCGGCCCATTGCGGCGAAGGCATCGGTCAACGCCGCGCCCTCAGCCGCGCATCGAAGTCTAGCCGACGAATTGTGTGAGGCCAGGAGACGACGGTGACTCTCGAAGAACTTGCCGCTCGCATTCGGGCAACCGCCTATTTGGAGGGCGACTTCACCCTGCGCTCCGGCAAGAAGTCGTCGTTCTACATCGACAAGTATCGCTTTGAGACCCAGCCGGACATCCTGGCGGAACTCGGCAAGCGATTGGCTGAGCGGGCGACGCCCCGGACGACCTTGATCGCCGGCGCGGAACTGGGCGGCGTGGCCCTGGCCGCGGCGGCGGCGATGTCGGCCGGTCTGCCCTTCGTGATCATCCGCAACGCCAAGAAGGGCTACGGCACAGAGAAGATGCACGAGGGAATGTTGTCGTCGGGTGATCACGTACTCCTCGTGGAGGACATCGCCACGACCGGCGGTCAAGTTCTCGAAGCGGCCAAGATCATCACCGATGTCGGCGCTCGCGTTGAACGAATCGTTGCCGTCCTGGACCGCGAAGAAGGCGCTTCAGAAAACATCGAGAAAGCCGGATTCCGGTTCGAGCGCCTGCTCCGCCTAGCCGACCTCAGGAAGAATCGCCCGACGGGTTGACCAGTCAAACAGCGGCAGCGGCGGCCGAGATCAACTCCAACTCCATGAGGGCGTTGAGGGCGGCCTTCTGCTCGGCATCCTTCTTGCTCGGGCCCCAGGCGCTCTTGAAGCGGCGCCCGTTTATCCGCACGGCGACTTCGAAACACTTGCTGTGATCGGGGCCCTTCTCGTCCAGCAGCTCGTAGACCGGCGTGGCGCTGCTGGTCTTTTGGGCGTGCTGCTGCAATTGCGACTTGTAATTGTGCTGGTGCTCGCTCTCGATGGCCTGCTCGATGTGGGGGCGCATGTGACGCAGGATGAATTCGGCGGTGAAGTCCAGCCCGGCGTCGATGGCCAGGGCTGCAATGAGCGATTCATAGACCGCGGCGGCCAACGAAGTGGGCAGCTTGGCCCGGCCGGCGATGCCGTTGCCGAGGAAAAGGCAGCGCGGCAGACCCAGCTCCTCGGAAATGATCGCGCAGGTCCGGCGCGAGACGACGGCGGACTTGATCTTGGTCAGCTCGCCTTCCAGGTAGTGCTCATAGCGATCGAAGAGATACCGGCAGACCACCATGCCGAGAATCGCGTCGCCGAGAAACTCCAGGCGCTCGTTGCTGTTTAGACGGTTGGGAGCGATGGAGGCGTGTGTAAGGGCCGACGCAAGGAGAGCGGGGTCCTTGAAGGTATATCCGATCGCCTGTTGGCAGCGGTCAATCGCTTCCGCTTGCATGAAATCGACCTGTCCGATACTTGCCGTCAGGCCGATGGCGAAAGCCGCACGAAGTCAATCCCTTGGGCGGTTTTCGGCATAAGCCCCGTCGGTCGTGGCGGCCTGGGGAGAGGCCGAGAACCAATCCCGACAATATCCAATATACTACTCGGTAGTCTTCCGCGTCAACTCCATTTACCTTCGGAGCCGCCATGACCGCCGCCATCCCCGCCCTCAAGCTCGACCTCCCCTACCTGACCGAAGGCATGGAGCAGGTGCCGGTGGCGATTAAACGCCGTTATGAGGACTTTCGCGTCGAAGAGATCCCCGCCTACGAGCCTTGCGGCCAGGGCGACCATTGCTATTTCACCATCGAGAAGCGCGGACTATCGACGATGCGGGCCGTCAATGACATCGCCCGCCATCTCGGCGTTCCCTCTCGGGAGATCGGCCTGGCCGGCCTGAAGGATGCCAGGGCGGTGACGGTGCAGACCCTCAGCGTCGAGCACGTCGATCCGGCGAAGGTCCAGGCCCTGGACATCCCGCGAATCCGCGTGTTGGGCGTCTCGCGACACGGCAACAAGCTGCGGATCGGCCACCTGCGGGGAAACCGCTTCCGCATCAAGCTTCGCGAATGCGATGAATCGCGCCTGCCGGACGTCGAAGCCGTGCTCCGCGTGCTAGAACGCCGCGGCGTTCCGAACTATTTCGGTCAGCAGCGATTCGGCTCGCGCGGCGACACCTGGGAACTGGGTCGGGCGACCCTCAGACACGACCATCGGACAGTCGTGGACTTGATGCTGGGCCGGCCAGGCCCCTACGACACCGGAGAGGTCTTGCAGGCCCGACAGCTCTACGAAGCCGGCGAGTATCTCGCGGCGGCCAAGACCTGGCCGTACGGCTTTCGTGACAACGCCAGGGCGTGCCGGGCTATGGCCAAGTCGTTCGGCAAGCACAAGCGGGCCTTCCACGCAATCGACGCCCGATTGAAGAAGTTCTTCATCAGCGCTTACCAGTCGCACCTGTTCAATCGTTGCCTCGCTGAGCGGATCGAGACGCTCGACAAGCTCCTGGACGGCGACCTGGCCTACAAGCACGACAACGGGGCGGTCTTCCGCGTGGCGGATGCCGCGGCCGAGACATCCCGCGCCGAGGCGTTCGAGATTTCACCGACCGGGCCGATCTTCGGTGTGCGAATGACGCGGGCCGACGGCGAACCGGGCAGGATCGAACAGGCCGTCCTCGACGCCGAGAAACTCGCGCCCGACGGCTTCCGGGCCGTCAGGGGTATGAAGGTGCATGGGGCCCGCCGGCCCTTGCGATTCCAAGTCGATGCCCTGCATTCCGAAGCCGGCTCGGACGAGCACGGCCCCTTTATCGAGCTGGCGTTCAATCTCGACTCCGGCTGCTACGCGACCATGATCCTGCGAGAGATCTGCAAGGAGTCGCTCCAGGAAGGTTTAGTGGATACCGCGCCCGACGCTACAGGTGAATGAAATCCGCTCAAACAGTCACCGCGAGAATAAGTGATTCTCTGTTGGATCGGGGCTGCGGCGGGGCGGATTGCGCGGACCCGTCGTAGACGGTGCGCTGGTGAGCGGGTCCGCCGCGCCGTCGAGCGGAGCGCCCGCCATGCACGACTTCAGCCGCTGCGAGGCCTGGTCGTAGTACTGCTTCGATGATTCGAACCCGACAAATTGCCGGCCGAGCTTCTTCGCCACGACCAGAGTCGTCCCGCTGCCGGCGAAAGGGTCAAGGACTACATCGCCCTCGTTCGACGAGACGCGGACAATCCGCCCCAACAGTTGCTCCGGCATCTGGCAGCCGTGCCAGCCTTCGCGCTCCTTGAAGGTGCCCGCGACGCGCGAGAAATACCAGGTGTCGCTCTCCGGCCGAAAGCCCTCCGGCACGTCCTGCGGCCGAAGCACGAATCCCCCCACCGTCGGCGTGCCGGCCGGCATCAGCCAGGTGTCGTCAGGCATGCGGCCCGTCGGGTTGGCCCGCTTGTCGTTATAGACCAGTTGCCGCGCCGACGGGACGCGGACAGCATCGACGTTGAAGGTGAAGCGCTTGGCGTCCTTCACGAAATGAAACAAGTGGGCGTGGCTTCGAGTGAACTTGCGGGTACAGTGCACACCGAAGGTGTAGTACCAGATGACCCAGCTTCGGCAGATGAAACCCGCCTTCTCCCGGGCGATGAGCTTCAACTCCGCCGCGAACTCGTCGCCGATGGCCAGCCAGAAGGTGCCGTCCGGCTTGAGCACCCGATGCACGCCGGCGATCCACTTGGCCGACCAGTCGAGATAGGCGTCCCGCTCCTTGCGGTCGTCGTACTCGTCGTAGTCATAGCCGATGTTGAAGGGCGGGTCGGCAAAGACCAGGTCCACCGACCCGGGCGACAACTCGTCCATCCCCTCGATGCAATCGACGTGATTGACCTTGCCTATTCTCGCATTCATGCCTTCCGCCTCCTGTGGCGCGTGACCACGGTCTGATCATACCTGCTGGTCGACAGCCGCGCCATCCCGAACGGCATATCGCGGCGAGATCGCGACATAGGACCGGCCGAGGAGTTTCTTGACCACGATCACCTCGCCCATGTCGTTGCCCTCGATGCGGTGTCCGATCCATTGAAGCAAATACCCGCCCGCCAGCAACGCCGCCGGCCGCCACCACAGGTCCCATCGCCACTGGATGAGCTGCACCACTGCGACGACGACCGCCGCAACCGCCAGTGGAATGCCGATCATGTGCAGCCAAAACGACGACCGACTCTGGTGACGCACCCGCCAATTGCTGATCCAGCCGCTCATCCGCCCGCCTTCCACCGCAGCCTACCGCGCTCGCACCAGGCGGGCTTGGTCGATTCCCATCTCTTCCATGCGCGGGGCGATGTCCTTCAGGAAGCGAAGCCCGTCCTGGTAATAGCCCGCGGTGCCGGCCAAGCCCGGGACGTGGCCGGACCAAAACTCGTTGAAGCAGCTCATGAATAGCTCCCGGACATACTTGCTTACGCAGCTCGCCAGGGCGACAGGCAGATGTCGGGCCTCGCCGGACTCGTGAAAGCTGATCCGCCACTCGCTCCGGGGACCGATCAGTTCGTATTCGCTCCGTTCGTTGTCCTCGTGGATGACGCGAAGCCGTCCCTGCGAGAAGGATCGCATCAACACGGCGCCGTAGCGGTCACGCGCTCCCTGCTTGTCGACGAAGAAGCGAATGACGCCGCCTCGGTGGGCATCGCCGATCCGCTGGATAAGCCGCAGGGTGAGGCCGAGCAGCACGACGGCCTTGTTGCGGGTGCCGCCGACGAGGCGATTGTAGTGCCCCTCGGGCAGGACCTCGGACCACACGCCGGCCAGCCGGATCGACCGCGCCGCAAGATCGCGTTTGAGCTGCCCGGCGGCAATGCGGATCGAGCCGGAGTCGGCGCGCAGCGGCAAGGCCGGATCGACGCCGCGGTACCACGGATACTCCGCCAGCTTCGAGAGGATGTCCGGGCAGACCAGGCCGAGTAGGCGGCTGAGACGGGCCGGCAGGCCATGCCTGGCGCAAACCGCCGCCAGCACCGAGCGCTCCAGGCGGGCCAGTCCTTCCTTCGGCTTGTAAAGCTTCTTGCTGTCGAGGATGGCTACTCGGCCGTCGCGGGCGACCGGCTCGTCAGTCACGCTCTTAGAAAGCAAATCCCACAGAGATGCGTCAGCGAAACGAATCGGCACCTCGAACACCGTGGCCGTAACCACCAAAGGGCCGAGGATGGGGCCGTAACCTGCCTCGTCGATGCCGGCGATGAGTACTGCGTCGCTCACGCGGGCATCATGGAGCGGGATCTCGGCAAACGCCAGAAGCGCGGATTCTAGGCTGTGAAAACGCGGAGTCCCCTGACTGCCGGCGGCGGCCGACCGAACAGGGGGACCCTGCTGTTTCAAGACGCCGTGCCGGCGGCAGCCTGTAGCCGCCCCGACCGGCACGGGCGTGGGTGATGCGCTACGCCATCACTGGGACGGCGTTGATCGGTATCGCGGGCATTCCCTGGGCCGCGATGGCGGGCATGGAATGCAGCGCGATCTGTTTGAGGACGGCGTCACCTGGCGCGAACTCGCGGTCCTCTCGCTCTCGAGTCTGATCGAAGTTTCCAGTCAGGAACTGGAGTAGGCACCAGAACCGGACCCACATCCGCCTGGCCGTCTCGTAGTCCGCGGTGGCGTCAAAGGCCAGCCGGCACCCGGCCAGGGCCACGTGCGTCTGGACCGGCGTGTCGTGCAGCGGTTCGGCCCAGGTAAAGTTCTCGTCCGAGGAGCAGGATTCGTCGCCGGACAGGAGCAGGTCCTTGACCTTGAGCGCCGACTGGAACTCCGCCGCCAAGAAGGGCTGAGCCACGTCGATGATCCTCGCTCCGCCGAGCTTCTGACATGGCGAGAGGGCGATCAACCCCGCAATGGCCCTGCACTCATTGACCCATTGCAGCCAAATCGGCCCGCAGCGCATGGCGAGTTGGTTGGGATCACCGCAAAGCAGGTAGACCTGGTTGAAGAGGTCCCGCGCCGGATCGACGAACTTCAGCAACTGGAGGGTCTGAAGCATCACGTGCCAGCGGAGATAGGCCGGAGGCACGGGGCTGTTGGGCTGAATGGCAACGGCCGTGAAGGTGTCGGTGCCCAGCAGCTCGATCATGCCGCCCACGTAGGCCGGGCCGAGCTTCAGCACGCCGAAGACGTCCGCGAACAGGGTCTGGTGCCAGCGCGACCACATCTGGGCCGACTGCGGGGAGACGCCGGCGCTGACCGACTCGGTCTGTAGCTTGTTGGCGATCTCCCAGCCGAGCTCCAGATCGCCGTAGAGCGTGAGGCCGACTTCGTGGGCGATCGCCACGAGGTTCCAAGGCTGTGCCACCATCCTGCACGGAACGGCCATCAGCGAAATGGGGAGTTTGCGGCCGAAGCTCGTGGCGCGATGGGCATGATGCCGCCAGGAGCTGCCGAACTCCGGCACCTCGGTGATGTACGCGAGGGGCGTGCGCGAGAGACATTCCTTCGGGAGGATGCCTCTCTGCTGGGTCAACTTGAGCGTGGGCAGGTAGAGGTCGCGAATGATCGCGTCGATCGTCGCCAGCTTCTGATGGTGCTCCGGGCTGGTGTGCTGCCGGATGGCCCGGAAGACGTAGCCGAGCGATTCCTCGTTCGGATAGACCATTCGGGCCTCGACGTCGTTGATGATCGCCAAGGCCTCCTGATGACGGCCCTGGTCCAGAAGCGACCGGCCGCGATCGAGCTGCTCGTTGATCTGCTCGAGGACGTAGTCATACCAGCGCGAGACCGTCGCCAACTGCACCGACAGCGGCCGGAGCCGAGGCTTGGTCAGTTCAAGGTCTGACTCGAAGGCGGTCTCCTCGGCCGGCGTGAATCGGGCCAGAAGATCCTCCTTCATCTCGCGCGACACGGAATCGTCGTACATCGACCAGCGCCGGAGGCAGGTCTGGAGATACCTCGCCCGGCCTCGCAGGCTGACCATTCGTTGCCTGATAAAGTTCATCGTGCTCATCCTTCTCGGGCATCACCCGTCTATTGTTCCCGAAAACCAATCACCGATCGGTCGCGGTCAGATGCAGCACGACGGCCAGCACGACGATAGGCTGGAGAATGGGTTGATCGCCGGGATTCCGCCGGTCATGAACGGGTTGACGACGGAACTATTGAGTCCGGCGCCGATTCCGAAATTGCCGAAGGCCCCGGTCGGATTGGCGATGTTGCTCAGCATGCCGGCGGCCAGCGTCGGCGAGTAAATGTTCGTCGGAGGGGTCAGGCCGGGGATGCCGACGGGGTTGTTCAAGTACGACGAGAGGCCTCCGACCCACGGATGGGTCAAGCCGACCGGTGAGTACGGGTTGAGGGCGTTGATCGGATTAATCGCGTTGAACGGGTTGAATGCGCCGATCGGGTTGAACGGGTTGATCACCGGCATCCCGATGCGTGACGCCAGAAACGGATTGTTCACCAGGCTGGCGATTGCATGATGCACCGCGAACGGCGAAGGGGCAATGACCGTCGCCGGGTTGAACGCGCCGGGCACCACAGGCGTTGGAACTACGCCCGGATTGGTGATCCCGAACGGCGAATTACCGTACGGCATCATTCCGAAGGGCGAGACGCCCAGCGGGCCGGGAAGGAAGTTGCCGATCGGTGTCGGACAGCTCCCGTTGATCGAGCAGGCGGCGGCCACGGCCCACGGCGTTGCAAACGGCGCGCCGTTCAGCATCGGGTTGAACCAGGGATGACCGGCGATGCCGAGCAGAGGGTTGTTGTAGGCCGTCACGGGATTCGTCAACACGTTTGTCGGGGCAAATAGACTCGCCGGTCCGACGAAAGGATTGATCGTTGGGCCACACACGCCTGGATTGACCGAGGGGATGCCGGTCAGCGGTGAGACCACCCCGCCGTAGAAGTTGGTGATCGGGTTGAACGGGATGTAGCCGGGCATTCCGATCGGCGCGCCGAACGGCGTCGTCGCGAACTGCGGGAAAACCTGGCCGAAAGGAGTCGCCGTCGGTGAGGCGAACCCGTAGGGCGTCGCGGTGATGAAGGGGTTCGGAACAACCGGGCTGGGGATGAAGGGGGCGTAGGGAGTCGCCGCGATGGGGTTGAAGCCGATCTGAGGTGCGCCGGCGATCGTCGGATAGCCGGGCGTCATCGAGGAGATCGGACCAGTGTAGCCGACCGCGCCGGGGATGTAGCCGGGCACCGGAATCTGGCTGTAGGCCGAGCCGGGAATTCCGCCGAAGTACGTCGGCTGAGTGATCGGGACGCCGGAATACTGGACGGCGCCCGGCAGAATCTGGGGAATGCCGGCGCCGAGGAATTCCGGCATTCGGGCCTGCCCATTCGTCCCGACTGCCTGAGGATCAGCGATCGCTGTGCCTCCCTGAAATGAGAAGGGGTTGAACATGTTCGAGTTACTCCTTGCCTGAAGGGATCGTGGTCGGATGCGACGACCTTGGGTCCTTCCCGCACGCCGCGAACACCCGTCCGCGCGTCCGGCCGCCGTCATTCGTCCCGTTTTCTTCTTCAAGTTTTCTGTTGCGCGCGGCCGCATGGATCGTCGACCGCAGTATTGATCTTCCACACGCCGACCCGCATCCAACCGCGCCGAAGGCGGAGCGAGTCGGAATCAGTCATCGACGGGCCATTAGGATTGGTACAGCCGAAATAAACAGAAATGAGTGAAGATTTGATGATCCCCCGGTCTCCCCGAATCCGTAACCACCGGGGCTAATCCAACTCCAATCGCGTTCTCAATCCTGATATCAGGCGCGGCGGCAGGTTTTCGTGCCTCGACAATGCTGATACACGGGGCACCCCGCCGAGGCGGACCCCGTCGGGTCGAGACGCGACCCCGAGGGTGTGTCCCTCTCCCGCCCGTAGTGAGATCATTGACAGGAGAGTCTGCACCCACGCAGCGGACAGGGATAACCGAGGGAGACAGGGCTTTTTCTGGACCAGACTGCGGCCAATGCGTGGGCACCCGGCAGGCGTGGGGGCCTCGGATGCCGAATCGGGCCCCGGACGCTAGAATCACGGTGCATGGGTACGGGTGGTGAAAAGGCCGACGATAGGATCGATTTTTCGGATTGGATACCGATCTTCCCCCTGCCCACAGCCGTGCTGCTCCCTCGAACCATACTCCCCCTGCATGTCTTCGAGCCCCGCTACCGGGCCATGACCCGTGACGCGCTCGCCGGTCCCGGCCTCATTTCCATCGCGCTGTTGCGACCGGGCTTCGAAAAAAAATACGACAGCCTAGAGCCCGAGATTCACGGCGAGGTTTGCGTCGGACGCATTCTTCGTGACGAGAGGCTCGATGACGGGCGGTACAACCTGCTGCTTCAGGGGCTTGTCCGTGCCCGAGTAACTCGCGAGAACACGGAGCGGGCTTACCGACGGGCGATCCTTGAGCCGATCCCCGCGGAGCCGCTGCTTCAAGAGCAGGAAGACGCCTATCGGGGGAAACTTTGGCGCATGCTGGCGGAGCCGCCGCTCCTCGAACTCGCACAGAAGGCCAACTGGCTCGACTTGCTCTATTGTCCCGACCTTTCATTCTCAGACTTGCTCGACGTGTTGGCGTCGGTGCTCCTACCGCGCCCGGAGGACAAGCAGAAGTTCCTCGCCGAGCCCCGCGTGGCTGTTCGGTCCAAGTGCATTTGCGGACTCATCGAGATGATGGCTACCGAGTTCGCCGGAGTTCAGTTCCAGCCGCAGAGGCCTCGAGAGTGGCCGCCACGCTATTGCAGCAATTGACGCTCTATTAGCGATTCCCGATCGAGTGGCCGATGGGACGTGCGTTTCCATCACCGGCGGGCAAGCCCGCCGGCTAAACGAGGCCCTCGGCCGCAGGGGCCACTAAGTCGGGAAGCGGCCTAACACTCGTACGAGTCGCGACAAGATTGGACCGAGCCGCGACCGTGAGGGAACGGGTTCTTTGCGTGAATGATTCCGTCCGATAGCCTTGTGGGTGGGCCCTCCCCAGAATCGCGCGGCATTGCCCACCAACCTTTGTCGCTTATCGCCACTCCGTTGAATTCACAGCCCATTCGCGATTACCAAGCGGCCTCCGACAATCTTATCGCCACGTGGGCCAAGACTCATCGTTCGCCGGCGCGTGGCACGCGGGTTGCTCACGCTTCCAGCGGACCGGGACGCCGCCCGGCCGCGCGATGACAAAAGGAGGTTTGGACATGGCGCTCCTGACCCTGCTGACGATGGCTACCGGCGTAGTGCTCTCTGCCGTGGCTGGCATGGCGTGCTACATGGACACTGCAAACGTTGTCGACTACGTGGGATGGATGCCCGGCTCGGAGCTGGTGCTCGCCCATCCGGCGGCATCGCTTTCTGCGGGCGGTTTGCTGATGGTGATGGTCTCGCTCTGGCAGCCGAGTCGGGTGGATTGATGACGAGCGCGCGCCGCGCGGAGAGAATGGAACAAGGCACACAAAGAATCTTAGAAAGTTTTGAGTCCTTGTCCCGGCGACTCCTCTGGCTTGCCCAATCCTATCTGCTTTTCAAATAACGCGTTATGTCCCTTCTTGGGTTGACTCTACATATTGCGTCCGATATCATCTAACGCGGACGGATCCTGCAACCTTAGCGCCTGGATACAGCGAGGCCGATCAAGGGGTGTCGCCCGGGCCAGGGGTCGGGCGTCGCATACTCGCTGGGAAATCAGGAGCCATCAACCCATGCCATCGAAACATGCGATCTGGGAGTTGGTCGGGAAGCGTCAGGACCCTCAGAGCTTCCGCGACGAGCACTGGGAAGGGTCGTTCGACGAATACCTGGACATCGTGACCCGCAATCCCCGGGTGGCGCGCAACGCCTTCCAGCGCATCTACGACATGATCCTGCACTTCGGCACCGAGCGCTACACCAAGGTCCGACAGGACCTGGTCAGGTACAAGTTCTTCTCCGATCCGATCGGCAAGGGAGAAGACGCGATCTACGGCCTTCAGAAATCCCTCATGCAGCTCGTCGACTTCTTCAAATCGGCGGCCCAGGGATACGGGACCGAGCGAAGAATTCTCCTACTGCATGGACCCGTCGGCTCGGCGAAATCGACCATCTGCCGTCTGCTCAAGAAGGGGCTGGAATACTATTCCCGCCTGGATGAGGGGGCGATCTACACCTTCAGTTGGCGGATCCCCAGAGCCAACGGCGAAATGGACCTCGTGGAGTGTCCCATGCACGAGGAGCCGCTCAAGCTGATTCCCAAGGACGCGCGGCGCGAGGTGATCGCCATGCTCAACGATTCCCTGCCTCCCGAGCAGCGGATCATCGTCGAAGGCGATCTGGACCCGTTCTGTCGCAAAACCTTCAGCGACCTGCTTCGGCAATATGACGGAGAATGGAAGAAGGTCATGGACCATATCGTGGTCCGTCGGCTGATCATCAGCGAGAAAGACCGCCGCGGCGTCGGGACCTTCCAGCCCAAGGACGAGAAGAACCAGGACTCCACCGAGCTGACCGGCGACATCAACTACCGCAAGATCGCGGAGTATGGGTCGGACTCGGACCCACGGGCATTCAATTTCGACGGCGAGCTGAACGTCGCCAATCGCGGGCTGATCGAATTCATCGAGGTGCTCAAGCTGGACGTGGCGTTTCTTTACGACCTGCTCGGCGCTTCCCAGGAGCACGTCATCAAGCCCAAAAAGTTCGCCCAGACCAACATCGACGAGGTGATCATCGGGCACACCAACGAGCCGGAGTACAAGAAGCTTCAAAGCAATGAGCTGATGGAGGCCTTCCGCGACCGGACGATCAAGATCGACATCCCCTACAACGTCATCCTCGACGAAGAGATCAAGATCTACGAGAAGGACTTCAACAAGGAGCGCATCCGGGGCATGCACATCGCCCCGCATACCATCGAGACCGCCGCCATGTGGGCCGTCCTGACCCGGCTGGAGGAGCCGAAAAAGGCCGGCCTTGCGCGGCTTCAGAAGCTCAAGCTCTACAACGGCAAGACCATCCCGGGCTACACAGAGGATTCCGTCAAGGAACTCATCGAGGAGGCCCGGCGGGAAGGCATGCAGGGAATCAGCCCCCGATACATCCAGGACAAGATTTCAAACTCCTTGGTGAGCGACCAGGCCATCCAGGAGAAGGGCATTAACCCCTTCATGGTCATGAACGAACTCGAGGCCGGACTGTCGCACCATTCGCTGATCGCCGACGAGGAGCTCAAGAAGCAGTACAAAGAGCTGCTATCCGTGGTCCGCGAGGAATACGAGGACATCCTCAAGGCCGAGGTCCAGCGGGCGATCTCTGCCGACGAGGATGCCATCAAGCGGCTGGCCGCGAACTACATCGAGAACGTCCGGGCCTACACCCAGCGGGAGAAGGTGCGGAACAAGTACACCGGCAAGGACGAGGAGCCGGACGAGCGGCTGATGCGTTCGATCGAGGACAAGATCGACATCCCCGAGAGTCGCAAGGACGACTTCCGCCAGGAGATCATGAACTACATCGGAGCCCTGTCCCTGGACGGCAAGAAATTCGAATACCACACCAACGCCCGGCTGCAAAAGGCCCTGGAACTCAAGCTCTTCGAGGACCAGCGGGACACCATCAAGCTGAAGAACGTCGTCTCCGGCGTCATCGACGACGAGACCCAGGCCAAGATCGACGTGGTCAAGCAGCGGCTGATCAAGTACTTCGGCTACAACGAGACCAGCGCCACCGACGTGCTCAACTACGTCGCCAGCATCTTCGCCCGCGGCGACGCCAAGAGCGAGGAATAACCTCCGACGGGTTGGTCACTTGTTTCATCAACGAGCTTTGCGCGTTTCTACTGCCCGGCCGGGAATGAGATCATCGTGGCGAACTTGCCCCCCAGGGACAGGCCCGCGAAATTCTCGCCGCGCATCATCGTCTGGCCGCCGGGCCCTTCGACGGTCCAGCCGACGCGCGTGAAGCCGTGCGAGAGCTGCGGCGCCCCGTCCATCTTGAGCGTCACTCCCGGCATGTGCTTCAGGGCGTTGGCCACGTGCTGCGAAAAGGCCTCGATCCCATCGGTGCAGGCGAAGGCCGTCCGCAGGCGCACCGCCGGCTCACAGCAATTCGCCAACATCCGCCGCCGAGCCGCCTCGTCGGACTCACTCCAGGCGCGGAAGTAATCCGCCCAGAGCCCGGCGAGGCGATCGCCGTGCTGGCGCTCGGCCGCCCTGCCCGCCAGCATCGAGAGATAATGCTTCCAGCCGCCGATATGGCCCTGCCGAGCCCCGTCGCTCGGAATGCCCACGTGCCGTAACTGGACCCAGGTGCCGTCGGGCATAGGGGTCAGATTGATCTCAATCTGCGTCGAGGCTGCGGCGATGCCGTCATGACCGTCCTCATAGCCCCATGAAAAGGCGATCCTGCGCATGGGCTCCATCGCCGTGATCTTTCCCGTAGCCGCCACGCCCTGTCCGGGATAGCAGACTCGAAGCGAGCCGCCGACCTTCGGATCGATGTGGGTTCCCGGAAGCGGTGGACCTCCGCCATAGGCGCCGATCCACGAGGCAAAGCGGTCGCCGTCGCTCAGGAAGGACCACACCGTCGCCGGCTCGGCGGCGACCAGCACGTGCACGAGCACTTCATCCCGTTCCACGCGGTCCAAACGAATTTCGCTCATCGGTTTCCCTTTCTCGTTGATCGCCTGCCGGGCGACCGGCCGGCGTCGATGCGCCGCTGTTCAGTCTCGGCCAGGGTCTTGAGGGCGCCGAGCCGCTCCTTCCACATGGCCTCAAGCGCCGCCGCCAGCGGCCCCAGCGCTTCGCGGCGTGCGAGGTAGAAGATCGATCTCCCCTGCCGCCGCCGGCTGAGCAGCCCCGCCTCCGCCAGGCGACCCAGGTGCTGCGAGATGGCTCCAAACGTGACCCGGAAACACCTGGCAATCTCTCCGGCGCAACGTTCCTGGCTCCAGACCAGGCGGAGAATCTCCATCCGATTCGGCTCCGCCAGAAGTGCCAGGGCGTTTGCCACGCATTTGTCCTCGTTGGGCCTGTCTCGCCTCTCGCCGCCGGGAGGCCTATCGCCAGTTACTTTAGTGAATACTAAAACATAAGTCAACGCACAATTCGCCGGATTCGCCGCAGGCTTCACCAGGATCTGCGGGCTTTAAGCCCGCGCGGCCGTCCCCGCGCCAAGGTCACAGCCCTGACCGTGACGGCTGCCGAGGCCCCGCGTTTCAAAAGGGGGTGGGCCGATTGGAGGAACCGACATGAAACTGAGACCGTTTGCGGGCATCACCGCCGCCGCCCTGGCAGCCGGGACGATCTGGCTGTCGCTGGCCACGCGGGCAGTCAGCGACGAAAAGCTGAAGGTGGATTCGCCGGCCAGGGAAACCTCTCCCGCCCTGACGGCCTTCGAGCGGATCAAGGCCCTCGCGGGAGACTGGACCAGCAAGAGCACCAAGGGCTGGACCGAACGCGAGAGCTACCAGGTGATCGCCGGCGGCTCGGTGGTCATGCACCTTTCCTATGGCGCGCATCCGGGCGAGTGGATGGCCACGATGTTCCACATGGACGGCGATCGGCTCATGCTCACCCACTACTGCATCGCCAAGAACCAGCCGCGCCTAAGGGCCACGGAGTTCTCAGACGACGGCGGGAAAGTGACCTTCACCTTCCAGGACGGCACCAACCTTTCGAGCCGCGACCAGGGCCACATGGACAAGCACGTCATGGAGTTCGAGGGGGCGGACCGGCTGCGGACGCAGTGGACGTGGTATCAGTCCGGCAAGGAGAGCTGGATGGAGGAAATCGAGCACCGCCGCGCTCCGAAAAGCGCCGGCCAGCCCGATCACCCGGCAGCGCCTACTGAATCGCAGTGACGCGAACTCCGGGTAGAGCCGTCCCCGTCGCGCATCCAATTCAATGATCGACGCCGCTTATGTCGAATTCCGCGGCCGCCTTGCTATCAACACAAGACCGATGAGGAAGACCGCGAGATATGCGGCGGTCGGGAACGAAAAACTAGGCGTGGATGGATCAGCGGCAAACCGGTCGAGGCCGAGAACCCGCGACATCGACGGAACCCGCGTCGCCACGAGCGGCAGGGCATTGTTCAGAAGGTGGACGACCATGGCCGGAAGGATCGAGCCGGACTTGTAGCAAGCAAGCGCCAGAAGCATGCCGATCAGGCTGTGGACGGGAATCTGCTCGACGCGAAGGTGGAAGAGGCCGAAGATCAGGCCGACCACGACCGCCGCCGAGAGGCCGGACAGTTTCTGCCGCAGGCCGGAGAGCAGGAACCCGCGAAAGAGCAGTTCCTCGCAGATCGCGGGCAGGACCGCCAGGACGACCAGGACGGAGGCGAAGGGGCCGGTAAGCAGCGGCTCCGCCTGGGCTTCGAAGCCGTCCATCACCGGTGGGATCCACGCGTATTGAATCTGTCGCAGCAGATTTGCAACCGGCACGATTGAGACCCCGAGCAATAGCGCCGCGAGAAGCGCGCTGGATCGAGGCATCCTCAAAGAGAAGGTGGACCTCATCCCCAGCTTCAGATACCAGCACAGGAGCACCACCGGCAGGGCGAGCACGAAAACCTGGGAGCCGGCGAGGACCAGACGCATTCTCGCGCCGCCGGCCTCGAGGTCGATCAGATAAGATTGCCAATAGAAATAGACGGGAAAGAGCAAAGCCACGCCGAGCAGCGCCGCCGCGGGCGATGGCGCCGGCCGCGGCTTCATGAAGCGCCTGCGGAGGAGCGTCTTGTAGCTGCCCACGTCGGAGAAGAGCACCGCCTCGTGGCCATAGACCCTCGCGGCGACGCTCATGGCCGCCGCGGCGTAGAAGCACGTGGACAAAAGGCATATGCCCATGGCGTGCGCGTTGTGGTTGCCGAGGAACAGGTCGCGGATGAGCACTACGATGTTCGCGACGGGAATGACCAATAGCAAGCCTTCGAGCCTGGTGGTGGGCATGTACGAGACGATCATCGACGGAATCATGAAGGCCAACATCACCGGCATCATGTAGTTCTGAGCTTCCTTGAAGGTGCGTGCGAAACAGCACGTGGCCAGCATCACCCCGCTGGCCAGGACGGCGAAGGGCAGCATGGCCAGGAGCACGACGGGAGCGGCGGTGGTGAGAAAGCCCGCCTTCTTCGATCCCTCCTCTTCCAGCTTGCGGCGGCGCTCGATATTTTCGCGCTGCGGCGATCCGGAGTCATACTGCTGCCCGCCGCGACCGAGGATGATCTGCTCGACATGGCGTCCGTCCGACTCCAGCGCGGATCGCGGAGAGGCAGCCAACTGTGCCAGCTTGCTGAAGTGGAACATGGCGGTCATGGAGCCCAGGTTCAGGCTGGTGCTGAACATGGCGATGGTGACGATCACGCCGAACTTCCCCGCGACGATCTGGGCCGTGGGCACGGGCGAGACGGCGAGGGTCTCCAGCGTGCCGCGTTCCCGTTCGCCCGCCGTCAGGTCGATGGCCGGATAGAGCGCGCCGGTGACGGTCATGATGACCAGCAGAAACGGCACCACCATGGCCAATATTCTGGCGAACTGCTGCTCGGGGCTGGAGGTCGAGAGCGCATTGGTCAAGATCGGCGTGAGGTTCGCCGCGCCGCCCGGCATCCTCGACACGCGCTCTCGCACGATGCGGTCCGACTCTTGGGCCATGATCGCACCAAGCTGACCGTAGACGAATTCCGACCGCGGGTTGGTCTCGCAGTGAATGATCTGGACGATGCGGTTGGTGGCATCGACCGGATCGGCGGGGTTCGGCGGCGGATCGCATAGGACGGCGGCGTGGACCGCCTGGTCGGCCACCATGTCCCAGAGAGATCGTGCGGCGTCAACCACGTCGATGTCGACCTGATCGGCCCGAAGCGTAGCGGAGAGAAACTCCGGTCCGGCGGCCGCCGATCCGCGCTCATCGGCCACTGCCCGCTTCAGAACGCCGGTCAGCCACTGGCGGTGCTCCTCGGTCGGCACGGCAATGGAGTAGCGCTCGGCCTGCCGGCGGCCAGTCTCGGCGCGCAGGGCCTCGACGATGATGACCATCAAGACCGGATACAGGACGATCGGGACCAGAATCATTGCCGCGAGGGTGCGCTTGTCGCGCAGGGTCTCCACCAGCTCCTTGCGGTAGACCACCCAGATGCGTCGATAGCGGCTCATGCCCCGCTCCGCTTGGTTGGACCTGCGGCCCGCCAGGACGCCGATAGCTCCGGCGCCGCCTGGAGCACGTGCTGCTCGTGGCCGCAGAGACTGAGGAACACCTCGCTGAGTCGAGTGCGCCCGGATGCGGCTCGTAGGGCGGCCAGATCACCCTCCCCAACCAGCCGGCCCTGGTGGATGAGACCGAAGCGGTGGCAAAGCGTCTCCGCCTCATCAAGGTAGTGCGTCGAGAGGATGATGGCCTTGCCCCGAGCCCCCTCAGCGCGGATGAAATCGAGCACGATGCGGTTCGTGAGCACATCCAGCCCCAGGGTCGGTTCGTCCATGACCAGAATCGGCGGATCGCCCATCAGCGCCCGGGCAATGTTGGTCCGCTGCTTCTGGCCGGTGGAGAGCCCGCCGCAGCGCAGGTCGGCAAAGTCTCCGATGTCGAGCCAGTCGATCAACAGGGCGATGCGACGCTCGACGAGCCGTCGGTCCAGCCCCATCAACTCGCCGAAATAGCGCAGCAGCTCCCGCGGCGAGAGGCGCTGATACAGCCCGGTGCTCGCGGTCAAGTATCCCAGGCAGCGCTTGGCCGACTCCCGCTCGCGAGCCACGTCATGTCCGGCGAGGATCACCGAGCCCGCGGTCGGCGTGATGAGCCCGCTGATCATACGCAAACTGGTGGTCTTGCCGGCGCCGTTGGGACCTAAAAGCCCGTAGATCTCTCCGGGTGTGACGTGGAAAGATAGGTCGTCTACGGCGCGCTTTTCGCCGCCATCCGGCGCGGGAAAGACCTTGGTAAGCCCGATGACTTCGATCATCACCCGATCCACCGACTCATTCACCATCGCGTACGCGCCGAGTCGTGGCGGTATAATAGCGTGTGGGGCGAAGATAGCGACGCCGGGCGAAAAGCGGACTGAGCGATCGCGCAGCCGAGCATATGGGCAAAACCTGGATCGATCGCGCGACTCCCTCACTCATCGATGAGCCGAGACTGCGCCACGCCTTCGTTGCCGGCGTTGCGGTGATCAGGCCGATCGACCGGGTCTACAGCTATCGAGTCCCCGATGAACTTTCAGCGCGCTTGACGCCCGGCATGCGCGTGTCGGTCCCATTCGGACGCGCTCAGCGGGCCGAGACCGGCTATTGCCTCGACGTGAGCCGGCAGCCCTGGGACTCCACGCTCAAGCCGATCCTCGAGGTCCTGGACGACCGGCCGGTCTTGGGCCCCCGACTCCTGGAGCTGGGACGCTGGATCGCGCGCTATTACGCATCGCACCTCGGCCGGACGCTGGACCTCATGGTGCCGGCAGCGGCCAAGAGCAAGGCCGGCTGGAAAAAAGTGCGATACCTCACCCTCACCGACCAGGGGAAAAGTGCCGCCGATGTGAAGCTGTCTCTCAAGCAGGCGGCGGTGTGGGCGTACCTGCGCGGCTCGCCGGGCCGAAAGCCGATCGCTGATGTCTGCTTGCGGGCGAATTGCACTCCCGCGGTCGTCGAAGGCCTGCGGAAACGGGGGCTGGTGGCGGTCGAGACGGTCAGCGAGGCGATTCCGCCGGCCGCCGAATCGGCCGCGCCGCGCTCGCCCGACTACGACCTGACCGCGGATCAGAAGGCGGCGATCAACCAGGTGGCAACGGCCGTGGCCGCGCGCAGGTTCTCGGTCGAAGTCTTGTTCGGCGTGACCGGCAGCGGAAAAACAGAGGTCTACATACACGCCATGCGCCAGGCGCTGGCCGACGGCCGCCAGGCGATCATGCTGGTGCCGGAAATCGCCTTGACTGCACAAACCGTTTCCCGGCTCCAGTGCCGATTCGAGCGCGTCGCGATGCTCCACAGCGGCATCTCGGCGGTCGAACGCTCCAGGGCTTGGGCGGCCATCGCGTCAGGCGACATCTCTGTCGTGATCGGAACGCGAAGCGCCGTCTTCGCCCCCTGTCCGAACCTGGGGCTCATCGTGGTCGATGAGGAATCGGAGCCAAGCTACAAGAACCAGGCGGCGCCGCGGTATCACATGCGCGACGTGGCGGTGAAGCGCGGGCAGATTGAGGACGTGCCGGTCGTCCTCGGCTCGGCCGCGCCGTCTCTGGAGACCTGGAAGAACGCCCGGGAGCGGAAGCACTACCACGTCATCAGGATGCCGCAGCGGGTCCGCGGCCTGGCCCTGCCGACGGTGCATCTGGTCGACATGCGTCAGGAGCACCTGGAGCGCGCCGGCGTCCACATGCTCTCACGGAGGATGGAGGCCCACCTGCGGGCGACCTTGGAGCGCAAGGAGCAGGCCGTCCTGCTCTTGAACCGCCGTGGCTATGCCGGATTCCTGCACTGTCCAAAGTGCAAGACGGTCATGTCGTGTCCGCGGTGCAGCGTGCACATGGTCTTTCACGCGACGACCGGCCTGGCCCATTGCCACTATTGCAGCGCCCGACTGACGATCCCAACGCTTTGCCCGATGGCCGACTGCGACGGGAGGCTGGTGCGATTCGGAATGGGAACGCAGCGGGTGGAGGCCGAGCTGGGCTTGAAGTTCCCCCAGGCCCGCGTGCGGCGGATGGATTCCGACGCCATGCAACATGCCCGCGACTACGTGGAGGTGCTGGCGGCCTTCGAGCGAAGAGCTTTCGACGTGCTGGTCGGTACCCAGATGATCGCCAAGGGGCTGGACTTTCCGTTCGTCTCGTTCGTCGGGGTGGTGAGCGCGGACACGGCCCTGGCCCTCAACGACTTTCGCGCGGAGGAGCGAACTTTCCAGCTCGTGCTCCAGGTCGCCGGCCGCAGTGGACGCGGAGATGTCGGTGGACAGGTGGTGGTGCAGACGTTCGCCGCCGACACGTCGCCGATCCTTCATGCCGTCAAGGGCGACTATGAAGGCTTCGCGAACGAGGAGCTTCGCCTACGCCGCGTGGCCGGCCTGCCGCCGTGGACGCGCATGATGCGGGTCGTTCTCTCGGACAAACGGTCCAGCCGGGCGGAGAAGGAGGCCAAAAAGATGGTCGGGGCGATCGAAGAGACCTTGCAACGAGCCGACATCAAGGCCCGCGTGTTCGGCCCGCAGCCGGCGCTGATCCAAAGGCTGCGAAACCAATATCGCTTTGAGGTCCAGCTTACCTTCGCCACGTCCGCGGCGATGGTTTCAGCGATCGACGCGTTTCAGGCCGAGGGATTGCTGCGAGCCGGCGCCACGAATGTGGTTGTCGACGTGGACCCCATTTCGTTACAATAGCTCTCACTTCGTTCGGGTTCCTTGTAGTAAACTGCTGTTCGACACCGATAGACCAGTTGACTTGAATCGGACTTCGGCGCAGCGAATAGGCTCGGATGAAACTGGCGAGACTCTTCTTGAACCGTGGTGCCCTGGTCGCCTGGACCGCGGGCGTGTTGGTCTCTTGCACCGGCTGCTTCGCGATCCTGCCGAGCGGTTTCCTAAGCGGCTTCGTGCTCGAGCCTGATGCCACCTGTGCGGACCTGGCCGCGCGCCTGGCCCTGGGGACATTTCCGAGCGTCGGTTCCCCTGCCGAAGCCAATCTTCAGTTCGAGTACTTTTCTGTCCAAAGCGCCAACGGCCAAACGCTTAGCGGTTGGTTCATTCCCGCCCAGTTGGACGGCGCGCTCGAGCCGGCCCCGCTCGGCACCGTCCTGATCATGCACGGCACCAGCGGCCCCATCTCGTGCACGCTGCCCTGGGCGCTGGCCGCGGTTAACAACCGTATGCACGCCGTTGTCTTCGATTACCAGGGTTACGGCCAGAGCACGGGCGAGGCCGACATCGCCACCCAGCTCGATGACGCCGACGCGGTGCTCAATTGGATCGTCGCCGATCCGGCAGACGCCCGACAAAAAGTGCACTTGCTCGGAGTCTCGCTCGGGACCGGGCCGGCGCTGGGATTGCCGGCGCTGCGGTCACGGCCGCAACTCCAGACCGTCGCCCTCGATGGGGCCTTCGACGCGGAGACGATGGTCGTGGCCATTGAAAGTCAGGTCAATTCGATCTTCCCGTTGTTCGGCGTCTCGGCGCGATTGGCCTTCACATGGCTCTTCGAGGCCCGGAGCAGGCTGGGCGAGGTGATGATTCCCGCGATGTTCCTAACGGCGGAACTCGACAACGTCACTCCCCCATCGGGCGCCCAGGCGTTGTACGCGCTGGTGGGATCGCCGCAGAAGTCGTCCTGGCTTTTCGGAGGGCTCAATCACGTCCAGCCGCTCTTTTACCTGGAGAAGCAGTATGTCTCTCTGTTGGTGACGTTCTGGCGCGATCCGTCCATGGCGCCCTCGCCCGACGCGGCCGATAGCGATCCGACGATTCACGTCCCGTCGTTCTCGCTGTAGGACCTCTTTCGACAATTCGACGCATCGGGCGAAATCCCGAACTCGCCCGGCAATCCTCGGCTAAGATAACTCCGATGCCATTGAGACTCCCACTGTTGTGGCGGACCATTTTCGTGCTTGCGGCGAAGTGCTGCTGCGCCTGCGGCGACGCCGATGTCCCCCCGACCGTGACGCCGAACCAGAAAGAGGGAAGCCAGATGACCACGGCCCCGGCCTCCAAACACGCCAATCGGCTGATCTCGGCGACGAGCCCCTACCTCCTGCAACACGCGCACAACCCCGTGGATTGGTACGAGTGGGGCCCGGAGGCGCTGGAACGGGCGCGGAAGGAAGAGAAGCCGATCTTCCTCTCGATCGGCTATTCGGCCTGTCATTGGTGTCACGTCATGGAGCGCGAGAGCTTCGAGAACGAAGAGATCGCCAAGGTGATGAACGAGCATTTCGTGTGCATCAAGGTCGATCGCGAGGAGCGGCCCGACCTCGACGATATCTACATGATGGCCACCCAGGCCTTCACCCAGAGCGGGGGATGGCCGATGTCGGTCTGGCTGACGCCGGAGCAGCGGCCCTTCTACGCCGGCACCTATTTTCCGCCGGAGAGCCGCTACGGCAGGCCGGGTTTTAGGCAGGTGCTGGAGTTCCTGGCGACGGCCTGGAAGGAGCGGCGCGACGACGTCGCCCAACAAGCCGAAGCCCTGACCAATGCCGTGAGGCAGATGACCGAATCGGCTCCCGGATCGCAAATCGCCGCACACGACGTCGTGATTCGCAGCGCCGCCTATCTCTCCCGGGCATTCGATCCCGTCAAGGGCGGCATCAGCGGCGGCGGCACGAACAAGTTTCCGCCGTCGATGGCCATGGACATCATGCTGCGGGCCTATCATCACGCCCAGGCCGAGGGCCGGGCCGACGAAGCGCCAGGCCGCAAGCTGCGCGATCTCGTCGAACTCACCTTGGAGAAGATGGCCCACGGCGGCATCTACGACCATCTCGGCGGCGGGATCGCCCGATACTCGACCGACGTCGACTGGCTCGTGCCGCACTTCGAGAAGATGTTGTACGACCAGGCCCTGGTGTCGGACATCTACCTGAAGGCGTTTCAGCTCTCGGCGAATCCGCTTCATGCGCGCGTCGCCCGGCAAATCCTCGACTACGTCATCGCCGATTTGCAGAGCCCCGAGGGCGGCTATTACTCCACGCGACGCCGACAGCGAGGGGCACGAGGGAAAATTCTACGTATGGTCGCGCGAGGAAGTCGTCGAGCTGTTAGGCGACGCCGACGCCGCATTGTTCTGCGACTACTACGACGTTAGCGAGGCCGGCAACTGGGAGGGCCACAACATTCTTAACGTGCCCAGGCCCTTGGAGACGGTGGCCAAGCTGCACCGCATCAGCCCATCGCAATTGGAAGAGCGCCTGGCCGCGGGCCGCCGGCGGCTGTTTGAGGCTCGACAGCGGCGAGTCATGCCGCACCTGGACGACAAGGTCCTGGCCGGCTGGAACGGCCTCATGATCGCCAGCATGGCCAAGGGCTACCGGATACTCGGCGAGGACCGTTACCGCGAGTCGGCCGCGCGGGCCGCGGATTTCGTCATGAGCAAGATGGTAAAAGGGGACCGGCTCCAACGGACCCATCGCGGCGGCAAGTCCCACACCCTGGCCTATCTGGACGACCACGCCTTCATGATCGAGGCCCTGCTGAATCTCTACGAGACGACGTTCGAAATGAAGTGGCTCGATGGCGCGGTGAAGCTCAACGACGACCTGATGGCCCATTTTCGCGACCCGCAGGCCGGTGGATTCTTCTTCACCGCCAACGACGCGGAGAAAGTTCTCGTCCGCAACAAGGACGCCAACGACGGCGCGGTCCCCTCGGGCAACTCGGTCCAGCTAATGAATCTGTTGCGGCTCTCGGTTCTCCTGGACCGCAAGGACCTTGCGGCCGAGGCCGACCGCCTGCTGATGGCCTTCGCCGAACAGCTTGGCGGCTCGTCCATGCGCTCCGAGCGAATGCTGGCTGCCCTGGACTTCTACCATCGCCGACCGCGCGAGATCGCCATCGTCGCCAAGTCCGATGACCTGGCCCGCGCCGACGCCTTGGTCAACGCGGCCTGGCGGACCTACGTTCCAAACCTCGTGATGGCGAGGCTCGTCGAGGGAACGCCAGAGGCCGCGGCGGTCGCCTTGCGAATCCCGCTGCTGGCGGAAAAGAAAACTCTGGACGGTCGGCCGGCCGCATACGTCTGCCGCGACTACGCCTGCAAGGCGCCGACCAGCGATCCCGATGAGTTGCGACGGCAACTGGGCCAGTGAATAATTCATCGACCCAGCGCGGGTGTGATCGATCGGACCATCGGAGGTGCGTCATGGCTTGGATGTGTAATGCCGACGAGCGACACGGATGCAAGGGCCTACTCGCCGCGATGTGCCTGGCCGTCGCGGCCGCGGTATTGGGCGGCAAAGTGCTGGGCGAGGAGCCGACCGCGACGACCCAGCCGGCATCGAACAGCGCGGCGACCACCACTCAACCCGCGACGGACGACGACATGGAGCCGCCGCGCGAACCCTCCGCCTCCGACATTTTGAAGGCCCTGAGCAAGGAGCAACAGGGCGGGCCGCGGCCGGTCATTCTGCCTAGCAGGCCAGGCCAGACCGTCCGCACGACCACCGTCGATCCGGCCGTCTTGCCATCGAACGCGATCGTGCCGCCCTCGCCGAGGCTGTTTCCCGACGGCTATCGGGTGGTGGACCGGCCGGGCCGGCTGACGCGTGAGGGAGACTACTACACTTTTTCGTTCGAGAGCCGCAGCGAGGGGACCCCGGAACTTCCGATTCGCCTACTGCCCAATCGGCTGCTCGAAGACATGGAGGTCGCCTCGGCGGGAGGCACCAAGCCCTTGGTCTTTCTCATCAGCGGAGAGCTGACCGAGTACCACGGCGTGAATTATCTCCTGGTGCAAAAGCTGCTGACCCGGCCGAGCCTGGGCAACCTCAAATAGGCCGGCTGTCGGGAGCCCAGCTGCCCATCAGGCGAAGAGCTCGGCGATCGCCCGCGCGGACTCATCCTTCACAATGCGGAAGGGCCGCTTGTCCGGGGCGTAGTTCGTCTGGGTGCAGTCGATGCCCAGCGCCTGGCATAACGTGGCGTGCAGATCGCCGACCCGCACCGGCCGATCAGCCACCGCCTGGCCGCCGTCGCTACGGCCGATCATCATTCCCCCTCGGATGCCGCCGCCGCCGATGACCGTGCTCCAGACCTGCGGGAAGTGGTCGCGCCCCTTGTTGGCGTTGATGGCCGGCGTTCGGCCGAACTCACTGGTGAGCAGCACCACGGTCCGGTCGAAGAGCTTCTTCGATCTCAGGTCCGCCAGGAGCGTGCTGACCGCGACATCCAACTCGGCGCTCTTGGCCTGCACCGTCTCGAAGTTGTCCTGGTGGGTGTCCCACCCGTCGAAGGCCACCTCGACGAAGCGAACGCCGCCCTGCACCAGCCGGCGGGCCAGCAGACACCCCTGGCCGAACGATGATTCAGATCCGTAGGCCTCGCGAAGGGCCGGCGGCTCGTCATCCAGGTCGAACACCTTGGCGGTTCGCGGCCGCATCATCAGCAGCGCCGCGTTGTAATGCTCGGCGTATTCCGACAGCGCCGCGTCGCGGGGATGCTGCTTCTTGAAGCTCTTGTCCAGCTCGTGCAGCAGTTTGAGGCGGTCGTCGAAGCGCACCTGCCCGATGGCGCCGGGAGGCGACAGGTTGCGGTCACCGTCGCGCCCGCTGCCCAGATAATAAGGCGCGTACCTGGGCCCCAGGTAGCCCGCCGCCCAGTCGATGCCGATCGACACATAGGGCGGAAGGCAGCCGTCGCGGTCGCTCGGCCCCTTGTACTTGGCGACGATCGATCCCAGCGTGGAGTGCTGCATGCTCGCCAGCGGCACGTAGCCGGTGTGCATCTGATAGGTCGCCCGGTCGTGGGCGAACTCGCTGCCGGTCATGCTGCGGATGAGCGACAGGTGTCGAAACTCCTTGGCCAGCCGCGGGAGATGCTCGGAGATCGAAATGCCGTCGGCGGTGGTGCGAATGGCCTCGAAGGGCCCGCCGACGTCGGTCTTCGGCTGCGGGTCGAAGGTGTCGAGGTGGCTCATGCCGCCCCCCATCCACAGCAGGATGACGGAGTCGGCCGTGCGCGATCCTCCTCGCGGCAAGGCATAAAGCAGCTCGGGCCGCAGGAGGCCCAGGAACGACGCCCCGCCGGCCGCGCCCAAGGTCGAGCGCAGCCAGGCCCGGCGAGTCATCGTCTGATAGTTTTCGCAGCCGGGGCAGCTCATCGAATCATACCTCCCGTCGCCGGCCCTTGATTCCGCGGACTCGCGTCGGACTGCAGCCTCACCGGATGTACTGAAACTCCCGCGTGTTGATCAGGGCCCACTGCACGTCCTCCCAGGCCCACTCCTGCCCGCCGAAGCCGACGTACGAGAGCACCTTCCGCCGCTCCAGCGACGTCGGCAGTCGCGTCAGGAACTGAATGAACATCGCATCGACCATCTGGGCCGTCGAGAGGCCGTACGATCGCTGCCAATAGAGGAGCGGATGATCCTGATGCAGCGTCACCGCCCGATTCACGAAGTCTCCGTTGAGCAGCGTCAGCGCCTGCTGGATGCTGCCGGCCCGCGATCTCGGCAGCAGGGTATCTCGGTCCGGCGCGCCGAAGATTCGCAGAAAGCTCCGCGGATTCGCCGGATAAGGCTGCTTGATCGACGCCCGCAACGCCCCCTCGTCGAGCCAGTAACGGCCGGTCGCCGCCAGGATCGAGTCGTGCACCTGCTCCGCCGTCATCTTGCGAAGCGGCATGACGTCAAACAGGGAGCCCTCCGAGCTGAGCAGCCCCTCTTCCGCCGACGCGCCCGGCGGCATCCACGTCTTGACGTTCAGACTCGAGGCCTGCTGATAGGTCCGAGAGTTTGTGATGAGCCGCAGAATGTGCTTCAGATCGTAGTCGTGGTCGATGAACTCCAGGGCCAGCCAGCCCAATAGCTCCGGATGCGACGGCGGGTTGAGCGGCGAGAAGCCGTCCGCGGGATTCACCAGCCCCACGCCCATCAACTTCTCCCAGAGCCGGTTCACAGCCACTCGCGCAAAGTATGGATTGTCCTTGCGGGTGAGCAGGTCGGCGAGGCCGGCCGGACCGGCGCCCAGCCCCGACGTGGCCCCGGTCAGAAAGATGCCGGCGGCGCGGCGCTCGCTGCTGCGAACGCCAAGCACCGGGACGTTGACCACTCGGCCGCGGCGCTCGCGGGTCTCCATCGAGTCGCGATAGACGCGAGCCCCCCGCCAGAACCCCGCCATGCCTTGAAAGTCCCGCTGGGTCCACCAGTCGAACGGATGGTCGTGACATTGCGCGCATTTCAACTGAACCCCGAGCAGGCTCTGCGTGACCGAGACCGTCAATGTCTCAGGCTCCAGTCGATCGCGCAGCAGGAAGGCGACGGCGGGATTCTCCTCGGCCGTGCCCTCGGCGGTCATGAGCTCCCTCACCCAAACGTCATAGGGCTGATTCTCCCGCAATGACCCGTGGATGAACTGCTTCAGCGCGTCAGGCGGCGCGCCGGGGACGCGCGATTGCTCCCGAAGCAGGTCGCCCCAAAAGATCGTCCAGTGATCGGCGTACTGGGCCTGGGACAAAAGATGGTCCACCCAGCGGCCGCGACGCTCTGTTTCCTTCCAGCCGAAGTATCGCTCCAGGTCGGTGGCCGTCGGCACGAGTCCGACCAGGTCGAGACTCGCCCGCCGCGCGAAATCCCAATCGTCGCACAGCCTTCCCGGGCGAATCTTCTCCTGCTGAAGCCGGGCCAGGATGAAGTTGTCGATCGGGTTGAAAGGACGGAAGTTGCCGAACTTGATGGTCGAGATCGGCGGGCGCTCATGGGGCAATCGCGACAATTCCGCCCGCGGGCCCTTGGGGCGTGAGGCGGTGAAGTCCGGAATGCCGGCCGAGACGCGAGCGGCGATGGCCACGACCGCGACGTATTTGAACAAAGCCGCGACGGGTTTGATCCGAGCCGCGACCGTGAGGGAGCGGGCTCTTGCAATCGAGGTCCTAGCATCATCCGCCCGCGCGGAAATCGCACTGTCAGGCGTGTGCCGGTCAATCATTGCCGACCTCGGGGGCATGGCAGGCGGTCCTCCCTGAGGACTAACGTCTCCATTCTACCCTCGATTGTCGCCCGAATCGGAAAATGTCGCCCGCGGTCTCCCTTAAGGGCTGTTTCAGAACCTGGTGGATGAACGGCCGCGCGGCCTGAAGGCCGCGGCTCGGTGTCGAATTGAAACAACCCCTTAGCCGCTCCAGGGTGGCACGGGCGTCTCGCCCGTCGGCACGCGGTACAATGCCGCTCATGTCGGGCCCACCACGAACCATCAGGGTCTTCATTGCCTCGCCAGGCGACCTCGCCGTCGAGCGCCGCACCTTTAAGGACACCATCGATGAATTGAACAAGGGCTTTGGCCGCGGCGCGGACGTCGAGTTCATTCCCCTTGGCTGGGAGGATGCCTTGTCCGAAGTCGGCCGGCGCCCACAAAGCGTCATCAATGCCGACGTGGACTCCTGTGACGTGTTCGTCCTGGTCATGTGGCGACGCTGGGGCCAGAAAGCCCCCGATGCCAATCCGCTTACGTCATATACCGAGGAGGAGTTCTACCGGGCGCTCACCCGCTTCGAGAGGGATGGCGCGCCGACTCTGTTCGTCTTCTTCAAGCACATCGACCCCGGCCAAATGGCCGATGCCGGTCCGCAGCTTCAAAAGGTTCTCGACTTCCGTCGAAAGTTGGAGAAATCGCGCAAGGTGATTTACCGCGAGTTCAAGATCGACGGCGAGTTCAAGATCGAGATCGATCGGCACCTTTGCGCATTCGCGAAGGGCGAAACGCAATCGCCCGACAAGGACCGGCGTGTCCCGCTCCTTCCGGATTCGGTGCTGGAGGAGATCGAAAAAGCAAAATCCGAGGTCAGGAAAGCCCTGGAGCGCGCGGAGAAAGCTGAGCGACAGGCCAAGGACGCCCAGGCCCGCGCCGATGCCGCCGAACGCGTCGCGGAAGCCAAGGCGGCCAAGGCCCAACTGGCCCTCGCCGAGCGCGCGGCAAAAGCGGCGCTTGAAGGCAAGATTGAGGAGGCCCGACAGGACTTCGCCAAGGCGCTCGACGGCACGACCGAACTCCAGGCGCTCTTTCGGGGCTTCGAGTTTTTCAAGCGCATTGGCGAACTAGATGAAGCCGAACGGCTCCTGCGCCGCTGGCTCGCGTTATCTGGCCCGAATGCGCAGACCGTCGATACCGCCGCCGCCTACGGCAACCTGGGCAACGTCCTGGAAACTCGCGGCGACCTCGACGGGGCGGAGGCCATGTACCGTAAATCCCTGGCGATTGAAGAAAAGCTCGGCCGGCTCGAAGGCATGGCCAAGCAGTACGGCAACCTCGGCGTCGTCCTGGCAACCCGCGGCGACCTGGGCGGCGCGGAGGCCATGTGCCGCAGGTCCCTGGAGATCAACGAAAAGCTCGGCCGGCTCGAAGGCATGGCCAAGCAGTACGGCAACCTGGGCAACGTTCTGAAAACCCGCGGCGACCTCGACGGGGCCGAGGCCATGTACCGCACGGCCCTGGAGATAAACGAAAAGCTCGGCCGGCTCGAAGGCATGGCCATCCATTACGGCAACCTGGGGACTCTGCTCGAGCAGCGCGGCCACCAGGAAATAGCCCGTGAGCACTGGATCAAGGCCCGGGACCTCTACGAAAGGCTCGGCGCAAAGCACAGGGTGGAACAGGTCCAAGGCTGGCTCGACGGGCTCGATCCGTAGGGGAGGAGGAGGAATGGCGAATAGAGAATGGCGAATAGCGAATGAAGAAGCGAGAGGATGAGCCGTGACGCTTGGCGTCACGGATAAACGCAACACGGCAAGCCTAGCGCGCGATCGGATCAGACACGCGGCGCGGATCGGACACGACGCGAGTGATGCCCGAGCTGGTGGGCACGGCCGCGCGGGCTGAAGCCCGCGGCTCGACGCTTTGTCCATTCTTCATTCTCAATTCGCCATTCGCCATTCCCCTCACACCCATCCCCGCAGCTTGCAGGCCTCGGCCACGCGGGTCACCGCCACCATGTAGGCGGCCAGCCGCATGTGCACCTTGGCCTGTTCGCGCGTGCGATAGACGGCGTCGAAGGCCTCGGTCATGCGCCGGTCGAGCTGGGCGTGCACGTCGTCCAGCGACCAGTAATAGTTGTAGGTGTTCTGCACCTGCTCGAAGTAGCTGACCGTGACCCCGCCGGCGTTGGCCATGAAGTCCGGCAGGACCATCACCCCGGCCTTGTGCAGGACTTGGTCGGCGTCCGGGGTCGTCGGGCCGTTGGCCAGCTCGCAGACGATCTTGGCCTTGATGTTGCCGGCGTTCGATCCGGTGATCACCCCCTCGAGGGCCGCGGGGTAGAGAATGTCCGCCTGCAATTCCAGTAGGTCGCCGTTGCTGATCGGCGTGGTGCCCGGGAAGCCGTCCACCCTGCCGGACTCGAGCTTGTACTTGACCACCGCCGCGGCGTCGATGCCGTTCTTGGAGAAGACGCCGCCGCGCGAGTCGCTGACCGCCAGCAGCTTGCCGCCCCCGAGAATCTCCTTGTGCAAGGTCGCGGCGAATTGTCCGGCGTTGCCGAAGCCCTGGATCGCGTAGGTAGCCTTGCTGGGGTCGAGCTTCAGGCGCTTGGCCGCCTCGCGCACGCAATAAACGCCTCCGCGGGCCGTGGCGTCGCCGCGCCCTTCCGAGCCGCCGAGCGGGATCGGCTTGCCGGTGATGACGCCGGGATGACTCTGGCCGTGAATCGTCTCGAACTCGTCCATCATCCAGGCCATGATCTGCGGCGTGGTGTAGACATCCGGCGCAGGCACGTCGCGATGCACGCCCAGCTCGCGGCTCACGGCGCGGATGTACGCCCGCGCCAGCCGCTCCTTCTCGCCGTCCGACATCTCCTTGGGATTGCAGGTCACGCCGCCCTTGCCGCCGCCGAGCGGGATGTTCACCACGGCGCACTTCCACGTCATCCAGGCCGCGAGGGCCCGCACGGTGTCGATCGTCTCATCCGGGTGCCAGCGCAGGCCGCCCTTGGTCGGGCCGCGGGCCGCGTTGTACTGGACGCGATAGGCGTGAAAGATGCGGGTTTGTCCGTTGTCCATTTTCACCGGCAGGGTGAAGCGGAACTCACGCATCGGCCAGCGGAGCAGTTCATGGGTGGCGGGGTCCAGGCCGAGCTTCTTGGCGGCTTCCTCGAGTTGCTGCTGTGCGATCTTGAAGGGATTCATCTCCGACACGTTCCGGTCTCCTTATGAGTAGATTGCTTGCGGGGTTCGTCTGGGTGCGCGACCACCTGCCGAACCCAGGGCCCACCGATGCCCCGGCCGAACACAACTGGAAGGCGAGGCAAGTCACGTGCCTGGCGAAATCGGCGGTGCGGTGGCGTTCGACCCCATCCACTGTGGGTAATTCCACACCTTGCTGTGGAGCCATGCTACAACGCCGGGCAGGAAACTGGCAAGGCGGCAGGATCGTACGCTGCGGTTACCGCTAACGGCCTCCCCAAACTCAATCACGGCGCCGCCGCGCCGGTCCACTCGCCGCGAGGGCCTTGCGCACGTGCCCCCCATGCCGCGCCAACAGGGCCTCGGCGCGGACGCGCGGAAGGGCGAGCCGATGCATCACGATCGCCGTCTTGGCTCGACCGCGGGCCTGATCGAGCAGCCGGCGGGCTCTCTCGCTTCGCAGTCCGGTCGCGGCGGCCACGACGCGCGTGGCCCGCTCGGTGAGCTTGCGGCAGGCGTAGCTGTTCAGATCGACCATGAGATTGCCGAGGGTCTTGCCGAGGCGGACCATGCCCAATGTCGTGATGGTGTTGAGGACCAACTTGGTGGCCGTGCCGGCCTTCAGCCGCGTCGAGCCCGAGACAACCTCGGGGCCGGTCAGCACGCGAATGTCTACGTCGCAGCGGAGCCGAACCTGAGACCTGGGCACGCACGCCAGGAAGATGGTCGTCGCCTTGCGCTTACGGGCGAAGTCGATGGCCGAATGCACGAAGGGCGTCGTCCCGCCGGCGGCAATGCCCATGACCACGTCTTTCGGTCCGACCTTCAGTTCGGCCAGCGCGCTTTCTGCGGCGCGCGCGTCGTCTTCCGCGCCCTCGACGCTACAACGAAGTGCCTTGTAGCCGCCGGCGATGACGCCGCGCACGATCCGAGGATCGGAGCGGAAGGTCGGCGGACACTCGGCGGCATCCAGAACTCCCAGCCGGCCGCTCGTCCCGGCCCCCACGTAGATCAACCGCCCGCCCGTCCGCCAGGCCGACGAGACCGCGCGAATCGCGCGCATGATCGCGGGCTTGGCGCGGGCCACGGACTTTGGGACGGAGGAGTCCTCTCGATTCATCAAGTCGAAGGCGGTCTCCAGGGGCAAGGCGTCCAGCTCGGCGGTGCGCGGGTGCGAACGCTCGGTCAGCAGATGCGCGCGGCCTCGCGGGACCGCGGGGCCGGATCGAGTTCGCCGGCGCGAGGCTTTGCGACGGTTCATCGGCGCGCCTCCAAATCGCAGAGTTGTCCCAAGACCACCGGGCGACGGGCGCCCGTCACTTGCGGCAAGTTGGCGGGAACACCGTCGGCGCGTGCAGCCGCCAGCATGGCGAAGGAGATGGCCTCCTTGGCCTGCGCGGGAATGCCGTGATCGTCGGTGCGAGTAACGGCGACCGGGCGGGTGCCGGCGGCGAGGCATCGGACCAGTTGGCCCACCAAGGTTCGATTTCTCGCCCCTCCTCCGCAGAGGATGAGTTCGTCCATCGGCGGGAAGCCGATTCGCAACAGGTCCGAAAGCCGCGCATATCCGATGATCATGCAGGCAGCGGTAAAATGCGTTGCCGTGGCGATCCAGTCGTGGGGCTTGATCCTTTTTTTTGCGTTCTGTCTGTGCAAGGCATCGAGCCAGTGGCCTCCAAAATCCTCCCGTCCGCAACTCTTGGGAGGCGGCCGGTCCAGAAAGGAGTGACCAAGGAGTTGACGCAGGAGGCCGGCGTGGGTCTTCCCGGCCGCGGCGCGCCGTCCGCCACGGTCGAAATGGTCGCGGCCCGAAGTCGCGCGGCGGACGAGCTCGTCGATCATCATGTTTCCCGGCCCGGTATCGAAGGCGATGACCTCCTGGATTCTTCCGCCGGCCGGCAGCCAAGTGAGATTGGCGATGCCGCCGATGTTCTGAATCACCCTGCTTCGCTTTGGATGGCGGAAGAGCAGATAGTCGGTCCAGGGTACGAGGGGCGCGCCCTGCCCGCCCGCCGCCATGTCCGCCTGCCGAAAGCCATGCGCGACCGGGCACCGCATGGCTGCGGCGATCGTAGCGGCATCGCCGATCTGCATGGTCCCGCTGACTCGGTCCGCCTCCGCAGACGAGCGCCGAAAACGGCCGGGCGGCAGGTGGCAAACCGTCTGCCCGTGCGAGCCGACAAGATCGACGCGCTTCAATCGAAGTTTTCTGGTCAATGAGCCGGCTGCCCTGGCGAAAGCCGCGCCGACTTCCATCTCCAGCCGGCAGATTTCCTCGGTGGTCGTCGAGGCCGGCGCCATGATCGCCTGGATTCGGCGTCGAAGCGACTCGGGGTAGGCCCGATGGAGATGGCCCAGCAGCCGGACGCGCATGCCGAGCCCGCGGCCGACAATCTCGCAGGCAGCGGCGTCCACGCCGTCGGCGCTGGTCCCGCTGTTGAGTCCGATGACGATTCGACCGCGTCGGGGCATTGGATCCGGGAGCACCTATAACCGGGCTGCATTGTTCAGGACCAAGTCGCGGATTTCAAACACCGAAGGAGCCCTTCCGCGAATCACCGTCGTGACAATCCAATAGAGCCTCCGGGCGAGTCTGGATGGTCGACGGATCGGAATCTTAAGCGGCCCGAGGGGCCTTCCGATGAAGCGGGCGGCCGGGAGCGTCGCCCAGGGCGAAGTTTCCGGACCGGCCGGCTTGAATGCGATCAAGGCCGGCGGCGGCGTGGGGGAAGGCCAAATGAAGCGGGAAAGTGTTTCCAAGAGCATCCTCTCCCATCTGAAGCTCGGCCGCGGTCCGGGGCGGTCCCTGCAACCCCTTCAGAAGTACGCCGATCGGTCCGCCGGACTCCAAGCAACCAATCGGGCGACCAACCGCGACGTCGTCGGCCGACTGACCCGACAAATCGGGCAACTCCAGCGACGCCAGCGTCACGCGCAAGCCGACACCATCATGGGTCTGCTCTCCGCGGTGGAGGCCAAGGACCCCTACACCCGGCGGCACTGCCAGCGCGTCGCGGCCTATGCGGAAAAGCTGTGCGAGGTCACGGCCCAAAACGCCGCCGATACCGAGACGATCGTAATCGCGGCGCTCCTGCATGACGTCGGGAAGATCGGAATCGCCGACGCCATCCTCACCAAGCCGGGCGCGCTCACCACGGCCGAGTTCGAGGCCATCAAGGCCCACCCGGGCATCGGCGTCGCCATTCTCAGGCGGATCGACTTCCTACGGCCGCTCCTGCCGCTGGTGATGCACCATCACGAGCGTCACGACGGCGGAGGCTATCCGGATCGGCTGAACGGCGCACGGACGCCGACGGGGGCGAAGATCATTCAAACGGCCGACAGCATCGACGCGATGCTCGCCCCCAGGAGCTATCGGCGGCCCCGAAGCGTCGGCGAGGTCATTGCCGAGTTGGACCGCTGCAAGGGCACGCAGTTCGACCCGATGATCGCGGAAGCCGCCGCCGCCTGGCTGGCGACCCACCCTCCCGTCTCCGCGGACGCGGCCTCTCCCGAGTAACGGGACGACACAAGGCGAAGAAGGGGCAAACTTCGTCAGACCGCGGAGAGGTCTCCAGCCCGCGCCTCACTCATTCTCGTCGTCGAGCGTCTGGCGATGGCGGTCGATGATCCCCTGGTCATTGCGGCAGGCGACACCCCAGGCGAGCACGAAGGCAAACAGCGCGAGGCAGAAGAGGCGGCGCACAATCACCCGACACACCTCCGGATGCGGCGATCCAAAGAAAAACGGCCCCGGAGCGAATAGCGCCGGGGCCAGAAGAATTGGCTTGCAGCACGGACTATTCCACGACCATCTCACCGGGAGAGGAATCGGTCGGAGTGGATTCCGTCTGCGATTGTGTTTCCTGGGTCGTCTTGTATTCGTTCTCGGCGCACCCGGAGACGGCCACGAGGAACGCGAGGCAGAACGCCGCGCTGATCAGCTTGCGAATCATGGTTCCTGTACTCCTAAAGATTTCGTAGGCCTCCGCTTCCGGGGCTCAGCCCCGCCTGACGCGGATGTAGGTGTGGATGATCTCCCAAATCTGCATGGCCGGCATCTCGACCACTACGGTCGCGGTGCCATCGGAATCGTAACGCGTCGATTTCACGTAGGAACCCTGGATGTAGGCATCGAGCTGGGTGTTGATATCGTCGTGCTCGGTGACGAAGTCGCGCACCGTGGTCGATGAGTCGATGAAGAACCCCATCACCTGCTCGCCCAATCGCCGCTTGGCGTCGAGTTCAGCGGCCCTCGCCGCCATCAGCTTGCCCTGGGGGGTCCCGGCCTTGTCGGACGGAGGAACGCCGTTCCCCTCGGCCCGGATGTTCTGGCTCACCCAGTCGGGATAGGCGACCTTCGTGGCCACGGCGACGGCCTTGATGGCCGCCGGACGCGGAACGCCCATCCCCACGGCCTGGAAGCTCTGGCTCTTGATGTGCTCGGTCAGTTTGTCGATGTCCATGCCGGTGACCTTGTCGCCCTTGTAATGGCGCTTGTGCAGGCTCTGGATGGTCGTGATGACCGACTCGACCGGAACCTCGTAGGTCACTTCGACGATCAGCTCGTCATCGTGATAGTAAGGCTTGCCGACCTCGTGAGCGCCGGCCAGGGTGCTGCGTGCCTCGGTGTCGATCACGTCCGACTCGGCCACGAAGTCGCGGACGCGCGTCTCGCTGTTGACGCGCAGCCCCTTGATCCGCTCGACCAAACGACGAATGGCGTCCAGATCGGCGGCCCGTTTGGCCATGAGCCGCTCCTGAGCCGGAATCGCCTTCCAAATGGCCGGAATGACCGGCTCGGGGGCATATGCGCCCGGGGGCATGGGGATGTCGCCACCGGGAATGTCGGGAGGAAGGTCGGGGCGCGGCGCGCCGGAGCCGACGACCTTGATGACCGACTTCTGAAGGTGGCGGGTAATCTGCTCGAAGTCCTCGGCCTTGAGGATGTTGCCGGTGTAGTGGCGGGAGTGGATCGCCTTGAGCATCTCGACGACTTTGGCGACGGTCACTTCGGCCTCGATCGTGCACACCCCCTCGGAGTCCCAATCAGCCTTGCCGAAGCGGACGCCGCGAACGAAGTCGTCGTATTCGCTGCGAATCGTGTCCGACTCAGCCACAAAGTCGCGTACATGGGTCTCGGAGGTGATGAGCAGACCCTGGATGGTCTCGCCGAGCTTGCGATAGGCGTCTGCCTCGGCGGCGCGCTTCGCAAGTAGTTTGTTCTGAGCATCCTTCTGGGCGTCCTGGGCCACGGCGGGGCAGGACCAAGCGACGGCCGCGGTTACCATCATCAGCAGGCTTGTGCGAAAACGAGTCATGGGCTTACCTCCATCTAACGTGCCTCTGTGCATTCCGATTACTCACGTCGCGCTCCATAGCGCCCGGCGCGGCACCGCGCCGGATCGCCGACGAAAGAGCACGGTCATTGTCGTTTCGACGACCGCGAGAGACGCTCCACGGCCTCGCCATAGTGCGTCTCCTTGGGTTCCAGTGATTGGGCCAGCTTGTAATACTTTCTGGCCTCGTCGAAGCGCCGGAGCTTCTCGCAGCAGACGCCGGCGCCGAACAGCGAGTCGTCGTCGTCGGCATCGGCGGCGATCGCCTGCTTGAAGCTGGCCAGGGCCTGCTCGTAATCCTCGTTGCGCTCGGCGGTCACCAGGATCCTCGCCCCGGCAATGCTTTCCTCGTTGCTGGAGGGCTCGACCTGGACCTCACAGAAGACCTCCATCGGCACGAACTTGCAGAGGAAATCCTGGGCATGCCGGTCGATCATGTTGCCGATGACCTGGTCCCGCGGGGTCATGTCCGCCTCGGTCTGGCTCGATCCGAAGAAGAAGCTGGACGAGGTCTTGCTGTAGTCCTGGGTCGGCCGGCCATTGTGCGAAATGACCAGTTCGTTGGTCGCGGCATCCTTGAGCTGAAACTGGCAAGTCACGGTGATGTTGCGGGCTTCCTCGTCCACCTCGGTGGTGTCGACGCTCCCGCCGCCCCATCCCCCCTGAGACCAGCCGCCCCCCACCAACGACATGGCGTCGATCGACCGCTGTTTGCCCACGTCCTTTTGAATCTTGATCGAGACCTTGGTGGTCAGGATGGCGCTGGCCCCCTTGACCTGCGCCGAAGCCAAACTCTCGTCGCTATCGGTCACGCCGGCGGCAGCGAGGTCTTTCTCGCCCATGGTCAGCTTGAGGTGCTCGCGATCCACCAGCTTGATCGGCATGTTGTGCCGCTCGGCGGCCTGCTCCAGATAGTGCTGGATCAGGTCGGCGGTCATCGCCGACCACTTGTCCTGGTCGTATTCTCCCGTGTCCCCCTCCATCTGCGCGTTCATGACCGCGATCCGCATGTATTGCTCGCTCAGAGGCGTCTTGGGCTCGACCACCTCCGAGAAGTTCACCCGGGCGGTCGGCCCGCTCGGACCACACCCCGCCGCCAACATGAGACCCAGCAGAACCGCACTCACATTTCTCATGATCCTCGCTCCATAGTGTGATGGGAATTCCCTGCCCCACATGCGGATGAATTCAGCGTACGGTGCGGGCGGCGCCATCGGCTTCCCCGAACCGGCCGGATCGAGGCTGATTGACGACCAGGTCTGCCGGCACGATCCCTCGCCCCGGCCATCACAAACCCGCTCCGACCGGTTAATGGTCTTACGAGTCGCGGCCGGCCGTGTCAAGAGTCGCCTAGGTGGCTGTCTTCAAATCGACATCGAGCCGCGGCCCTTCGCACACCGAGGTCTGAAACCGCCCCTATGCTCAGTTGAGGGCGGGGGCCTCGGGCTGGGTCGTCGTGCCGCGGGGGCGCGGAAGGCCTGGACGTGTGGTCGACGAGGCAGGCCGGCTGGTAGCGCCGGCCGGCCGAACACGAGATGTGGGCCGCGAGGCCGGCGGGGCGACGCGCCGCTCAGCGCGCGGGGTGATCTTCTCCGACGGCGGAATCGGCGGTGGAACCGGACCGCCAATGATGACCGGCATCGGCGGCGCGGTCACGGAGGAAGCCACCTTGAGGAAATGTGCGGAGCCGGTGCGGAGTTCCATGGGGCCGCTCTTCTCCGATTCAATGTGGGCGACGAAGGAAAGCTCACGGCGGATGTTCAGCTCCAGGAGCCGGCCGAGCGTCAAATCGAACTTGATCGAGCCGGAACATACCGACCTGTCGATTTGAAACTCGCGCGGTTTCTGCTGGGGCGGGGCCGGTCGGCCGGGACGACTGGTGGGCTGCGACGCCGCCGAGTTCGTCGGGGGCTCCAAGGTCACGTTGCCGACGAACTCGATCGACGCGATCTCACGATCCTCCAGGCGATCGAGCGAGCGGAAGGTGAAGTCAACTTCGGTCTTCACGTTGCCGAACGTCTTCATGTTCTCGATGGTCACACGGGACCAACGGTCGCCGACGCGGACCGGCCCATCCGGCATCCAGAAGGGTCCCATGTCTTTCAGCAATTCCGCCAGGTTTTCCGTGACGAGTTTACACTTGGAGGCCAGCTTCGACGGGCTGCTCCGCTGGTCTCCGCCCGCAACCTTGGCCAATGTGATGCTCACCGGCGCGGCCTTGCCGTCTGGTTGGGCGCTGATGCTGCACTTCGCGCCCGCGATGCCGCCCAAGTCCCATAGGGAGGGCGGCGGATAGGAATGCCGTACGGAGTCGTACGAGGCCTTGCCTTTCATCCCCTGCTCCTCGACCTCGTACCGCTCAAATTTCCAGATCAGCGTGGAAATCGGCCCCAGGGGGTTCGACCCGTCGCCGGAGTAAACGGCTCGATTGGACATGACCCTTTGCGACACGGTCTTGCGGTCTTTGATCGAAGTGGAATAGGACAAGAGGGGCGGCACGCCGCCGCTCTCGCGGAACTGGTTCTCGATGACATAGTGCAACTCCACCCCGGGAACGAAGCGATAGGCGAATCGGCGCAGCGACGGATCATCGGGCGTGTCCGGCTTGTCGCCGGCCGGGGCGCCGGTAGCGGTGGCGGCGGCGGAGCCGGCCACAGACGAGCGACCCCGCGAGGTAGCGGTCGGCTCTTGCGTGGAAGTAATCTGGCAGGCGGGCAGCAGCAGAAGGGCCGTGGTAGCGATGGCGAAGCGCTCGCGATGGGGCGCGATGAACCGAGTCATCCGCTGATCGCGTCGATGGTGACCTTGAGATAGTCCTGCCGGTGGCCGGCGTGTCGTTTGTAGCCCTTGCGACGCCGGAACTTGACGATGTCGACCTTCGGTCCGCGAACGGGGCTCTCAAGCTTGGCAGTGACCTTCGCCCCAGGGACGACCGGGTTGCCGATCTTGCTCTTGCCGGCCTCGCCGAGCATCAGGACTCGGTCGAATTCGATCTTGGTGGCGGCCTTGGGCAGCTCGCGCATCTCGACGAACAGGGTGTCGCCCTGCCGCACGCGATATTGCTTCCCGCCGTCTTCGATGATGGCGTACATTTCATACTCTCCGGATGGCCGCAAAGGCCCATTGTAAGACCGGGAAGTATGGGGGCCAAGCCGCCCAATTGCAAGCACACCCCCAGCCCCCGGCCACTGAGCCGCTCTGCCAGCCGCCGAGGCGACCCGACGTCGTGAATTATCGGTTGTCGGCCCGCTGGATTGACTTGCCTGTTTTGTATAGACTGGTCCCTAGAGCCACTGCCGAGTTGCAACTGTGCGGGATCGAACATCTTTCAAGGGGGGTCCGGACCAGCGGCGTCGGGCGGATCGTGGTCTGCAAGGCCGGTCGCAAGGCGTTCGCCCTGCCGACGGGCTTTTCAGGCTGGACGGGCTGCCATCGACATACCCGGTGTTGCAGATATGGTTCGCGTAGGGGTCAATTCGACTGGGGGTCGTGGGTGCGCCAAGTGCGCGTGGAGCAAGGGAGAATCCAAATGAAGCTTCTTAACCCGGTCGTTGGTCTATTGAGTCTTACAATGATCGTCGCGGGTTGCTCCGTTCGTCCGCCGCAGGACCCGGTGAAGCCCGAGGCCGCCGTCAAGCGGGCGCTGCCGGCCGGGGTTGCCTTCCCGCAGGGGCCGGGCATTTCGGTGCTGGAAGATACTGGTGAGCCGGTTGAGCGCTATGTTCTATCTCCCGAGGAACTGGCCGAGATCGAGGCGGTCAATTCCGACCCAAATTCGGTGACTGTCGGCGTGCCCTGGACCGGCGAGATGGCCATCACCGAATCGGTCGCACAGATCATGGCCCGTGACGCGGCGACGGCTCAGCCGCGCGACGGCGACTCCATCCTCGCGATGCCCGAGCGCGAGATTCACTGGCGCCGAGAGCGGCCCAGCGCCGAAGGCGCGCCCGAGGTGTCGCAGTGGCCGCCGATGGCCGCGGGCCAGGCCCAGGTGAACGAACGGCCGGGCCACGAGGGCGATCCGCGCGACCCGCAGACGGTGGACACCAGCTTCAACACGGTCACCATCTCCACATCGGGCTTTATCCCGCCGGACACCTGCGGAGACGTCGGTCCCACGCAGTACCTGGCGGTGGTCAACGGCCGAGTCCGGGTGTCATCGAAGACCGGTGCGCCGGGCACCTTGAACACCACGCTGACCACGTTTTTCAACTCGGTTCGCGGGGGCTCGACAGTCGGCGACCCGTGGGTGCGGTACGACCGGCTTACGAGCCGATGGTTCGTGGTTGCGATCACCACCAGCACGCCGAATCGCATCGTCCTGGCGGTGAGCGACGGTCCGACGGTGACCTCGACGACCGATTTCGACTTTTATTTCTTCCAGCACGACCTGGTGGGCACGACGCCCAATGCCGACACCGGCGGATTTGCCGACTACCCGAGCCTGGGCGTCGACAACAACGCGCTGTACCTCGGGGCGAACATCTTCAATCCCGGCTACATCGGAACGACCGGCTACGTGGTCCGCAAGAGTTCCATGCTCAGCGGTGGGCCCATCGTGGTCACCGCCTTTCGACAAATGGCCACCGGCGCAGGCAACGGCCCCTACTCCCCGCGCGGCGTACAGAACGACAACGCGTCCGCCACCGAGGGCTACATCATCGGCGTGAGCAATACGCTCTTCAGCCAGTTGGTCATGCGCCGTATCAGCACTCCCGGCGGGACCCCGACGATTTCCGGCAACATCCTGATTACGGTGCCGACGACGCAGTTCCCGACGGCGGTCAGCGTCCTTGGCAGCACGCGGCCGTTGGACCCGCTTGACGACCGTCTCTTCGAGGCCTCGATCTATCTCAACCAATTCACCGGCGAACGCACGTTGTGGACAGCCCACAACTTCCGCGTCACTTCGGCCGGCGTGGCGACAGCGGCCGGCACACGGGTGGGCTCGCGCTGGTATGAGCTGGAAAACCTGACCGGTACGCCTGCGGTTCTGCAGTCCGGAACGGTCTTCGACCCGGCCGCCGCTGACTTCGACAAGTATTGGATTCCCAGCGTGGCCATGTCCTTGCAGGGTCACGCCGCCCTGGGGTGCAGCATCGGCGGCACGCTCCGCCGGGCAGAGATCGCCGTCGTGGGGCGTTTGGCCGGCGACACGCTGGGGACCATGCAGACCCCGACGATCGCCCAGACAAGCGCTACCGATTACAACGTTGAGGTCGTCGGAACCCAGCGATGGGGAGATTACTCAGCCACAAGCGTCGATCCGACCGACGGCATGACCATCTGGACCATCCAGGAATACTGCAATGCGAACAATTCCTGGGCCTGTCGGGCGTTCAAGCTTCTGGCCCCATCCCCCGTCACGCCCACCAGCGCCAGCCCCCCGTCGGTCATGGCCGGCGCGACCGGCGTGGATGTCGATCTCACCGGCCCTGTCGTCTTAGGCTCCGGCTTCTTCGACCCCGATCCCAGCTACCCCAATCACATCTCCGCCCTGGTCAACGGCGGCGGCGTGACTGTCAACAGCGTCACCTTCGTCGATCCCATGAACATCACCCTGAATATCGACGTCTCCGCTGGGGCGGCCACGGGAGCCCGAACGATCACCGTCACCAATCCCGACGGCCAGATGGTGACGTCCGGCGGCATCCTGACCGTCGTCCCCGCCTGCGCTCTGCTCGGCGACATGAACGTCGACACCAACCTGGATTCCCTTGATGTTCAGGACTTCGCCGATTGCATGGTCACCGGCACGTCGAGCGGTAACTGCGCCTGCGGCGACTTCGACGGCATGAACATGGTCGACCCGGCCGACACCGATCCGTTCATCGACGCCCTGGGCGTCTAGGCCGCGCACGCTCTATCACTTAGCCGACCCCCGGCAGCGCTGCATCCCGGCGCCGACTGTGCGTCTCAATCCCCTCCGTCGTCTGTTTCCACGCGGATGACTGGCTCGACGCATGGACCACAGCTAGAATCCGGGCGTCGAGCGGCACACCGGCCGCTGCGCCCTCTTGTCCAGGGGGGACTAGTGCCGGCGCCCTCGGCACGCTGGAATCCACTGCATTGCTTTTCATCCCAATCCGCACTGATTCTCCCGTTCGCCGGCCTCCGATCGTCAATCAGGCCATCATCGGGCTGAACGTCCTGGTCTACCTCGCCAGCCAAATATTCCTGCGGCCTGGAGAGCCCGGGGGGTTGGGTGGCCTTCGGACTCGCCTGACGCTCAATCCGGAGGACCTGGAGCTGTTCCAATTCTTCTCCTACCAATTCCTGCACGGGGATTTCTGGCACCTCTTCGGCAACATGCTCTTCCTATGGGTCTTCGGCAACAGCGTGAACTCCAAAATGGGTAACGTGTCCTATCTCTTTTTCTATCTGTCCTGCGGCGTCTTCGCCGGCGCCGCCTTCGTGATCGGCGCGGAAGCCCCCTGCGTCGGCGCCAGCGGGGCCATCGCCGGCGTGACCACCGCGTTTCTCGTGCTTTTCCCGCGGAGCGGGGTGACGGTCTTCTATTGGCTGTGGCTCTACGTCGGAACCGTTCAGGTCCAGGCCCTCTTGCTCATCGTGATCAAGATCATCCTTTGGGACAACATCATCTCGCCCAATCTCTCGCCGGGCGGCGGATTCGTGCAAGTCGCCTATTCGGCACACATCGCCGGCTACGTCTTCGGGTTCACATGGTGCTCGCTCATGCTGCTCGTGCGGGCCCTGCCCCGCGATCAGTACGACGTCGTCGCCCTCATCAAGCGGTACAATCAACGTCGTCAATATCGCGCCATGATGGCAGACCCCAACGAGCGGGCCCGGGCCACGTATGGACGGGTGGCACGACGTGTTTCGGCGGCCACCGGGCAGGTGGTCGAGGATGCTCCCTCGGCTGGCGACGATGAGATTGTCCGGCTCCGCGCGGAGATCGGCGAGATGCTCAATCGGCATGAATACACGCAGGCTGCCCAGCGGTATGCAGCGCTGGTGGACAAGGACCCCGCCCAGTGCCTGCCCCGCGGCAACATGTTGGCGGTGGCAAACCAGCTCATGGCCTCGGGGATGTATCCGCAGGCCGCCGGCGCTTACGAGAAGTTCCTGGAGCACTACCCCGCCGATCAGGAAGCCGAGCAGATCAAGCTCGTCCTCGGCATCATCTATGCTAAATATCTCCAACGGTACGAACTCGCCGAAGGCTACCTGCGAGATTGTCTCACCAGTCTGAGCCGGCCGGACCAGGTCCAACAGGCGCGGCACTGGCTTGAGGCCGCAGCGGGCGCGTCGGGCCGCGGAACCAGTCCCGCGTAACAGGCGGTGCCATGAGCCTCAACACGCGAAATCATGCCGGGCATGCGGCCGTCGCCGCGGCGCTGATGCTCCTTTACGGCTGGCTTTTCAAGGCGATCGGAATCAGCGGCAGCGACTTTTATAATGCGATGGTGGACCTATTCTTCTGGACGCTCCGGATCGGCGGGTTGATCCTGGCCCTCGGGGCGGCGCTTTGCGCCGCGGGCACCCGCTGGGGACTGCTGGTGGACTTCGCGGCCGGGGGCGCTTGCGGCCTCATCATGGCCCTGTACGCGATCAGCGGTGCGATCGCGGGTCTTGGCATCGGCCTTCAGGATTTGATCATCCTGGTCTTTGCGGTCGGCCTCGTTCACTCCTCGCTGGCTTCACTCAGGACGTTTCTCGCCGAGCGGGCTCCTTCCAAGCCGCGAATGGCATTTCAGGCGAAAGCCCCATCTCCCGATGCTGCGCCGGCACACCCGGCAAGCATTCATCCGGAGTCGCTGCCCGAAGAAGGCGATGCTGCGCCGCCCGAGGGCTATCTTGCCGCGCTCTCGAAGGAAAAAGATGAACCTCCCACCGCGTCATTCGAATAGCGGCCGGCCCGCGAGAGCAAAACGATGACGACCAGCGGACAGACCGATCGCGGCGACCCGGACCGCCGGTGGGCGCGATACTCTCGGCAGATGCTCTTCGGCGGGATCGGCGAACGAGGACAAGCCGCTCTGGCCGAAAGCAAAGTCACGCTCATCGGCTGCGGGGCCCTGGGCTCCGTGCTGGCGGACACGCTGGTCAGGGCGGGCGTCGGGTTTCTGAGGCTCGTCGATCGTGACTACGTCGAACTAAACAATCTCCAGCGGCAAGTGCTATTCGAGGAGCGCCATGTATCCGAGGGGACTCCGAAGGCGGTCGCGGCCGCCGCCAAACTGTCGGAGATCAACTCAGACGTGACCATCGAGCCGGTGGTGGCCGACGCCCACGGCGGCAACATCGAGGAGTTCGTGGATCGCGCCGGCCTGATCCTCGACGGAACCGACAACTTCGAAACGCGCTTTCTCATTAACGACGTGGCCGTGAAGCGGCAGGTCCCCTGGATCTACGGCGCATGCGTGGGCTCGACCGGCATGGTGATGCCGATTATGCCCGGCAGCACGCCATGTCTCAGGTGCGTATGGGATCAGCCGCCGCCGCCCGGAATGAATCCGACCTGCGACACGGCGGGAGTTCTCGCGCCGATTGTCCACGTCGTCGCCAGCCTTCAGGCGGTGGAAGCCCTGAAAATTCTCACCGGCCAATTGAGCCTCGTCAGCCGCAGCCTGATGCAGATCGACGCCTGGAGCGGGCGGTTCGACGCATTCGACGTCGCCGGGGCCGCCGATGGAGACTGCCCCTGCTGCAAACGACGGGAGTTCGATTATCTGACGCGCGCCGCCGGCACGCGCACGGCGTCGCTCTGCGGCCGGGACGCCGTTCAAATCAGCGGCTCCGGCGTGGCGGCGCTCGATCTGGAGGCCGTCGCGGCCGGAATCGCACCCGTGGCAAAGTCGCCCCCCCAGATCAACCGATATCTACTACGATTCAAGGTGGACCATTATGACATCACCCTGTTCCGCGACGGGCGGGCGATCATCAAGGGCGCCTCGGAGCCGGACGAGGCACGAACGGTCTATGCCCGCTACGTCGGATCTTGACTCACCGCCCGAGCGCGCTCAGCGACGCTCGGTACGCGCCTCGCGTGCCGGCCTGACGATTTCGCTTCTCTCCGCATGTGTCCTGTTCAGCGGCTGCGTCGAATTCGCCCACTTCGGCCAAGTGATGGATCGGGAGTCCTCTGGGTCGGTCAACGACGTAAAGATCGAACAACAGCGGCAGGGAGGCGGCTGGGAAACCCTGGGCCATACCGACGGCAAGGGCCGATGGAACATCCTCAAGTACAAGATCAGCGGAGGCGGACGGGTGAGACTCTCCAAGCGCGGCTATCGAACCGTGATCATGCCCGAAAGCGATTTCCTCCAGCAGAACAACATCCTCCTCATGCCGGATCAGACCAACGGCTTGAGCGAGGAGTTCTTGAGGCCGTAGGGCCCACCCGCGCGGGCCAGACCGACCATCGTTACCTTGCTCGAAGGCGGAATGCAGGCGATGACCACGAGGCTTGAAGGGCTGTTCATGTTGGGCGTTCTTGCCCTCGGGGGATTCGTCTTCCTGTCTATTCTCGCCGGAGCGAGGCGGGCTGCCGTCCAACGGGCCGAGTCGAGGCGCCGCGAAGCCGAGCCGGCGCGGACCGTCGCCGGGAAGCAGGTCCCCGCGGTTCACACGGCGGACCCCGTGTGAACGGGCCGCTAAAAGCCCTTTCTGCGAGAGCTGCCAGTCCAGAGTCGGCCTCAAGTCACAGGCAGGCCCCGGATGACCGCAACGGCGGCCAGGAGATTGCAAGGTACCGCCGCCAATCGGCTTACGATGCTGTTTGGTGCGTCGAGGCCGCTGATCGGAGAGACAATCCACGCCTCGGGGCACGCCGTGGACCGCCCCGATTCTTGCGGCGCCAAGCAGGAGCCGGGCGGCCAACCCCTACCCATGTGTTAATAGCGCGCGAATCACAGTTCACGTCGGGCAAAGGGGTTGCATCTCCGCGGCCGTTGTGGTATGCTCCCAGGTAGGTTTTGGAGGGGTGCTCCGAAAGAGGCGAAGCACCCTGTCAGAGTTAGGACGATCAGGCCCGCGCCGGTCTCGCGCGATGTGCGCCGAGCGCGTGCCGTGGAGTATTCCGTCGCGACAGGTCGGAATAGTTGAAAGGAGAAGGAGCAATGTCGAGATACGTTCTAGTGATTGCCGCCGCGTGCGGATTGTTCGCAGCGACTGCTCAGGCTGACGTCATCATCAGCGAGATCATGTACAACCCCAACAGCAACGAGAGCCTGCCGAACGACGTCGAGTGGCTCGAGATCTACAACAACGGCGGCAGCAGCGAGGACATCAGCGGCTGGTTCATCGCCGATGAGGACGGCTCCAGTAGCACGTTCCCGGCAGCCACCTCGATCGCCGCCGGTGAAGCCATCGTGCTGATCTGGGCTGATCAGACGGTCAGTGATTTTGAAGATGCCTGGGGATCCGGCTACCAAATCATCCCGGTCACGAACGGCTTGTTGGGCCTCTCCAATTCACCCAGCGCTACGAACGAAATCCTCACCCTGCGCGACTCCGGATCCAACATTATGGACGAAGTCAACTACGATGACGTAGCTCCCTGGCCAGTTATCCCACCCGATGGTCCGAGTATTTACTTGCTCGCCGGCGCATTGGACGCGGACTCAAACGACGAGGGCGCTAGCTGGGCTCGCTGCGTCGATGGCGTTGATGGCTGCTACATCAACACCGTAACCGCCGATTTTGGCGGCATCGACACCGGCTCGCCGGGCGTTGTCGTCCCTGAGCCGAGCAGCCTCGCGCTGGTCGGATTGGGTCTTCTGGGTCTTCTCCGCCGTCGGCGCTAGCCGGTTCGCCTGGCCACGACTGATTGTCGGGCTTGGTGGCTCCGTCCGCTCTGACCTGTTTGTGAACATCCCGGGCCGCGAGTAGTATGAATACTCGCGGCCCGTTTTCTTGCGCCTCGATCCAGCCGTCGGGGCTGGGCCAAGCGACGAGCCCCACCCCGCCGGAGAACCACGTTGTTGCATCGCGCGAGTAACCACCCGACGAGTCGAAACCTCGGCCAGTTGGTAGTGGCCGCCAGCCTGCTGTTCGCAGGGGCCGACGCCTGGGCCCAAACGAGTCAGCCGTCGTCTGCTCCGACCTCGCGTCGGGCCCGGCCGAGCCATGCGGAGTTGTTGGCACAAGCCTCCGAACACCCCGTGCACACGGTGGAGCCGGTCAAGGCGGACGGTCAGCCGCCGAGCGAGGCCGAGATGGCGGACCTTAAGACCGCCGCGGAATCGCTCGAAGCGGCGCGAGAAGCCCGGAAGCAGTCGGACTATGCCGCCGCGAAGGAACAATGCGCACGGGCACTGGCCATCTATCAGCGCATCCTGGGCGCTTCCCATTACTTGACGACCTCCGCCTCAATCGCCGACGAGGCGATCGGACGGATCCTGCTTTCCGCGGGCGATCAGAAGGGGGAACTCATCGAGGCCGACAAACAGGAGTTCGAGAGCGCCAGGCTAGGCGAGGCGGGTGACTTCCTCGGCTCGCGGGCGGCGGCCAGAAAAGCACTGGAGATTCGCGAGCGCATTCTCGGCGGCGATGTTGCCGAATTGGTGGAGCCTCTGCGGCTGATCGGCGCGGCCCAGACCGAATTGCAAGCGTTGGACGATGCGAAGACGGCGCTCGATCGCGCGCTGGAGATTTCCGAGCGGACCTACGGCAAGAACCATCCGCAGACGGCGCTGGTCCTCGACCGCATCGGCTGGATGCGCCTCTACGAGCGCGACTATCGAGAGGCGTCACTGGCGCTTCGCCGGGCAGTCTACATCCTGCGGACCGCCGTGGGAGAGACCGCCGACACGGCCGAATCTCTCGACAACCTCGGCACGGCCCTGGCCAACACGTCGGAGATCAACGAGGCCCTCAGTTGCAAGCTGCGAGCCCTGGCGGTTCGCCGCGCCCTTCTGGGCCCCGAGGCCTTGGACACAGGGGTCTCGCTGAGCAATCTGGCCTGGCTATATGCGAAGCTCAACATGAAGGATGAGGTGCTGCCCCTGCGGAGAGTGGCGCTGGCGGTTTTTGAGAAGGCCGGCGGCCCCGACTGTCGGGAGGCCATTGTAGAAACCAGCAACCTCGCCCAGGCTTGCCGCGTCTTCGGCCGGCGAGGCGAGGCCATCGAGTTGTTTGAGCGGCTCGTCTCCAGCGACGATCGACGTGGCGGCGGAATCAAGCCCGACGACATCAGCCACCTGACGCAATTGGGAGGCCTCTACCTGGAAGACGGTCGACAGGCTGAGGGCGAACAAACTCTGGAGAAGGCTGCCAAGCGCGCGGGAGAACTCTTCGCCAAGGGCGAGGTGGACGCGGCGATCCACGAAGCGAACCAACTGGCCCTGGCCTATCAGACCCGAAGGATGGTCGAGGCGGCGGTGCTCGTGCGAGAGAAGATTCGGGAATGGGATGACTCGCGCCCCCAACGCGCAAACGAGGCGACGATCCGACGAAACATCCAGCTCGGCCGGCTCTATGTCGACGTCGGTCGGCCCCAAGACGCCAAGCCGCTGCTTGCCAGGACCGTGCGCGAGGCCACGACTATTCATGGCGAGGGCGACCGGCTGCTGATGAATCCGCTCCTGTCGCTCGCCCTGGCGCTCGATGCCCTCGGCGAGTTTGATGAAGCCTCGCACGTCTGCAACCAGGCCCTCAACATCGCCGAGACCAAGCTCGCCGGCAACGACCTGTCGATCGCCTTCACGCTCCATTCCCTGGGTCGCATCCAAATGCACCAGAAGAGCCTGGACCTGGCCAAGTTCTCCATGGCAGAGGCGAAACAACGGCTCGAGGAAGGCGGCCGCCATGCGGATTCCGCCAAGTTCGCGGAGCTGCTGCGCGACCTCGGGGCCTGCCAGGTAAAGATCGGCGAGCGCGAGGAGGGCCTCAAGCTCATGCGAGAAGCCGTCGAATTCGTCCGCACCATCGAACTCGAATACCCGATGCAGCAAAAAGCACTGCTCGCCGAAACCGTCAAGCCCCTGCTCGACAGCCTGGCCGATGGTTCCGCGGCCGACGCCTCGGAGCGAGATCAACTTGCCGCCGAGTTCAAGAAGCTCCTGGAAGAGCTTCGAGACCGGGCCGCCCTCAACGCCGAGAGCCGACGATGGCTCAAGGATGCGGGCATCTCCGACAAGCGAAACTGAGAGACGTTCCGTGTCGCCGCCGAATCGGGGCCGCTAGACTGCCCGTATGGCGGACGCCGCGGCGGGCAAAGGCCTGATCGATTGGCCGGTCTCGAGCCGGACCACGCGGCGATGGCTCGCCTGGGGTGTATTCACGCTGGCTGCGGCGGCATTTCTGTCGGCGATTCACAACGAATTCATCAATTGGGACGACGAGGAGAACTTCGTCGCCAATACGCGCTATTGCGGCCTACGCTGGGAGAACTTCGCCTGGTTCTTCACCACCACTCACATGGGGCACTACCAGCCCCTCAATTGGCTCAGCTTCGCGGTTGATTACACGATCGGGGGCGTGGACCCGGCGAGATTCCACCAGACCCAGGCCATCCTTCACGGAATGGTCGCGGTCTGCGTGATGTTCTTGACCCACAGGATTCTCGCCTTGACCTCGCCCGAGACGCATCCGATCACCCTGTCGCTCGGCGGCGTCGCGGCAGCCCTGTTCTTCGCCCTACATCCGCTCCGAGTGGAATCGGTCGTCTGGCCCAGCGCCCGAACCGACGTGCTGGCGGCGCTATTCCTGGTGCCGGCGGTCACCCTCTATCTCCGCGCGCACGGCGGCCAAGGAGAATCCGGGCCCGTAGACCCTCGCCGTCGTTGGGCGGTCTTGGGATTGTTCCTCCTCGCGCTCTTGTGCAAAGAGATGGCCGTGACGCTGCCGGCCGTGCTGCTAGTCCTAGACATCTACCCTTTGCGCCGCATGCCGCCATCGCCCCGGACCTGGCTGGCCCGGCCGTATCGGCGCGTCTGGCTCGAAAAAATTCCGCTGTTCCTGATCGCCGCGGTTGCCGCGGCCAACGCCTTTCTCGCCGCCGGCCACCTCAACGTGGCCACGTTGGAAGCCCATTCGTGGACCAAGAGACTGGCCCAGCTCCCGGTCGCGTTGGTTTACTATCCGTTCAAGACGCTGCTGCCCTTCAATCTGTCACCGCTCAATGAATTCCCACTCCGCTTCGGGCTGGTCCATCCGCTGGCCGTCAAGTCCGCGGTCGCGCTGGCGGTCCTCGTGGCCGCGGTCCTGCTGCTTCGCAAACGTGCGCCGGGGCTTGCCGCGGCGGCAGTTTGCTATCTCCTGCTGATTGCCCCGGTCTGTGGGCTCACCCAGCGGGGGCCGCAAATCACCGCGGACCGCTACAGCTATCTCGCGTGTCTGCCGTGGGCGATCCTGATCGGTAGCGGGTTTCGACAATGGTTCGCCCGCCGACGATGGACGGCGACGCTATGCGCTTCGACGATCCTGGCCTGCCTCGTGGCCTTGACCCAACGACAGATCGGGCACTGGCAAAACTCCGTCGCGCTATGGGAGCATGCCGTCAGCATCGACGGCACCAGCGGCGGGGCTCATGCCAACCTCGGTCACGCATACGAGTGGACGGGTCGCAGCGAAGACGCGGTCCGTGAGTACCGTCTGGGCCTGGCATTGGGATGGGACCATCCCAGCGTGCACCGCAACCTGGCGGCTCTATACAACAGGCTTTACCGCAATGAAGATGCGGTCGAGCAATATCTCGCCGACCTGGCAAAGTACCCCAATCAACTCGAAAGCCACTACTACCTTGGCGTGACTTACGAGCGAATGGGCGAGGCCCAAAAGGCGTCGGACTGCTATCGCCGCGCGCTGGAGATCAATCCCGACTACCAAAATGCCCATGTGGCCCTCGCCCGGCTCTTCCTGGCCCACGGCTTCGTCAAGGAGGCGGAGCCTCGCCTGCGCCGCGCGCTGGAATTGGGCCCTCGCCACGTGGAGGCGTTGGAGCTTCTGGCGGCGGTCTGCGCGGGCACGGGTCGCCCGCAAGAGGCCCTCGATCTCCAGGACCGTTGCATTGAGAACGCCCGTCGAGGACACGCAAGCCACTATGTGATCGAGCGGCTGCGGTCGAATCGCGCGCAATACGCAATCGACGCAGCCACCACGCAACGATCATCTCCCTAGGAATTGTCTAGTGCGGTTCCCACGTCGATGAATGATCCGAGCCGCGGCCTCCCGAGCCGCGGCCTCCCGAGCCGCGGCCTTCAGGCCGCGCGGCCGTTCGCATACCAGGTGCTGAAACAGCCCTATGTCAGAGTTGAATCGTGGCCATTCAGCATGTGGCGGCCGATGGTGCGCGAAGGCGAGACCGAATCATCGTCAGCGCCGCAAACAGGAACAACGCGCCGAAGCACATCGAGCCGACAGCCGAGGCCCACTCTCGGCCGGCGGAGGTCAGGTTGTCTCCGGTCAGCGAGCAGAAGGCAAAGGAAAGGCTCACGAAGACCAGGACAGGGCGATCGACGCGGGGCCGCTCCCCAGCCAAATACGCGAGCACCACGACGTGCGGAAGCGCAAGCAGACACAAATGGCTGCTCCACGTGTAGCCCGAGAGCAGAAGCGACGCGGCCGCAACCAGGCTCCAGTCCACGGCGAGAGGCAGCGCGGCGCGAGGCGGTGGTGAGGGCCGACAGAACCATGCCAGGGCGGCGAAAATCGCCGCGGCCGCCGCTCGTTGCAGCCAAGTGATTGCCGACGGCGCAAGATCGGCGACGGCGACGGAGGGCTCGTCCGGGGCCAAATCGGATCGGCCCAAAAGCCGGTTCATCACGGCGGCCATGGACTGGTTTATGCGGGTGGAATAGACCTCGCCCTTCGACAGATAGCCGTGGGCGACGTGGCGATACCAATCGACGACCAGCGCATGATTCGTCTTGGGCGACACCACCACCAGGGGTACGACTTCGATCGCCAGAAACAGTCCCACGGCGACGCCTGCCGCTGCCCGCCAGCGGCGCACGTAAAGAAGGTATGCCGCCCAGATCAGTCGCGTGACCTTGATCACAGCCAGGGCCACGAGCAGCCCGGCGGAAAAATCGCGTCCACGTACCAGCAGGAACCAGGCCGACACCACGAGGAAGGCGATGAAGATGTTCACGTTGCCGTGCGACGGGTCGGAATGAATGAACCTGAGGCTCATCAGAATGGAACACACCTTCACCCACACCGGCATGCCGGAAGGCGGCGCCAGGGCCCGCCAGGCCATCACGAAGATCCCCATAACCGAGACGTATTTCGCGAGCTGCCAGAGCACCGCCGCGACCGAAGGCGGAACCCAGGTCAGCGGACGCAGTAACACCAGAAAAACCGGAGGGTAGAGGTAGTCCGGGTGACGGCTGTATAGCGCTCCGTCCGCGCCCAGCTCCGCGGCATAGGGCAGCCATCGCTTCAACGTCGGCATGCCCGACTCCATCTCGCCGAGGAACCGGTGCATGTCGAATGCGCAGACGCCGGCCGCGAGGATCAGCAGGATGGCGACGATCACGCGCCGCCGAGCAGGGCCGGCCGTCGCCGCGTTCGCCTCACGGGTTGCGATGGACATCGGCGGCATGATAGGCGGGGTCGAACGACAGGGCACGGCGATCGCCGGACGCACCGCCCGCGGAGGAAAGCAACAGCGCCCATCAGTCGGCGCAATACTCCGCGTAGGTCTTCGCGGTCTCCCATACGCGGACGCGCCGGAGACTGGCCGGCGCAACCTGCGCCGCGAGCAGGTCCCAGATCACCCGGGCGATGTTCTCGACCGAGGGGTTTAGCTCGGCGAATTCGGCGGTGTCGCTGTTGAGATGCTTGTGGTCGAAGCGGTCCACGACGTGGCGCTTGACGAGCGACTCGAAGGCCGGCAAGGGCATGACCGTGCCGGTGGACTCGTCGATCGGGCCGGCGACGGTGACCTCGAACTGGTAGTTGTGGCCGTGTCCATTGGGATTGTTGCACTTGCCGAAGATGCGGCGGTTCTCCGCCTCGGCGAGGTGAGGCACGTGCAGCCGGTGCGAGGCCGAGAACTCGAAACACTGCGTCAACTCCACCATGGCGACGTCTCCGTTGCAAATCGAATAGTGCAGGTACGGGGTAACCCACATGCCGAGCGACACCAGACGGCAGCACGATGGCACCAAGCCGGCGACCTTCGAGAACACCCCTCGTAAAAGTTCCTCGCCGGATAGCCGAACCCCGCGCGAACTGAGCCGCTGAGCCGCTTCGGGAATCGCGTGCCGGCGAAGCAGCGCGTCGAGTTCCTGGATGTTCACAAGGTAACCCGTCACCGGGTCCGGCGTCCCGGAAACGATGATGCGCAGCACCAGATAAGGCGCGACGCCGACCGCCGAAGGCCAACCGCCCCAACTATTGGTGACCGGCAGAGCCCCTTCAAACCCGCTCTCGCCGTGGGCGGCCCGGACCCAATCACGATCGATGGAAAAGCGAATCTCGCGCATCAGGCGGATGGCCCGCCCAGCAGGCAAGGCGGCCGGGGCCTCCAACGCGGACGTGGGCGCGGTCTTCATGGCGCCATTGTAGCCTCTAACTACCGGATCATGACCATCGCGTGCTATACTACCTGGAAAGCACGGAATCCGGTCCGGATCCTCACTCGGAAGCGGGAATCAAGCCGAGGTGTGATATGCTCGATCGAATCGCGGACGGACGCACGGACTTGGTGTTCGACTACCTCGCCCAGGGCCATCCCGCGGACTCCAAGGACAAACAAGGCGTGCGGCTCATCGAATGGTGCGCCTACTACGGCGACGTGAGCGCCATGAAGTTTCTCCTGGCCGGCGGCGAGAAGTTGGTTTCGCTGGGAGAGAACCTCGACCTCAACGGCGCCGCCTTTCACGGACATTGGCGGCTCTGCCAGTTCCTGATCGAACAAGGCGCGGACGTAAACCACCCGCTGCCCGACACCGGAGAAACCCCGCTCCACGCCGCCCTGTGCAAGCCGAACCGCCCGGCCTACGACCACGTGGTCCGAATCCTGCTCGCCCACGGCGCAAACCCCAACAGCGTGACGAAACAGTCAGCCGAGACGGGCTGCTTCATGCGCGATTGTCGAACCAAGGGCGAGACGCCGCTGCATCGCGCCGCCGCCTTCGGGACCGCGGAGGCCATACAGCTCTTGTTGGACGCGGGTGCCGCTCCCGATGCCCGAGACATGAACGGCGATTCACCGCTCACCTGGGCGAGTTGGCACGGCCGGCCGGCCTACATCCTCAAGAAGCTTTGCTACAACGGCCACGCGATTCACCCCGAGGCCGTGAACCGCTCACTCGGTGACCCCGGCATGGGCGCTTGGGGCGGCATGGACGCTCATCTGCTGGGCAAGCCCCATTCCTAGACGCCGCGACTATCATTACCTAGTAGTTCGTCTCGATCGAGATTTCGGGGAGTGCGGGCCTCCAGCCCGCCTAAACCGGCGATCGGCCAACGGCGGGCGAGACGCCCACACTCCCCAAACTCGAATATTCGATGGAGACGTCGTACTAGCCGCGACCGTGAGGGAGCGGGTTTTGCAAATGCATCGTTGTGCCCGATTCGTGAAGAGCCAGCCTAATGACACGCGCGGCTCTAATTAAGCCGCTTCGCCCATTACGCCTTGACGATCTTCTCCCGTCCGCGGCGAACGCCGGCCGTGGCGTTCCGCGTATCGATCACCAGCTTGCTGTGGGCGACGATCATGTCGTAGTCATACGAGGAGTGGTCGGTCGAGATCACAACGGCATCATATTTCCTGAGGCTGGCGGCGCTGAGCGGCGCCGACTTCATCCGCAGATCGTGCTCGCGACCCTTGTGCGTCCGGGGGATGTGCGGATCGTTGTAGGCCACCTTGGCCCCCAGGTCTCGAAGCAGATGGATCAACTCGATGCTCGGGCTCTCGCGCAGATCGTCCACGTCCTTCTTGTATGCCAGCCCCAGCACGAGAATGCGCGAGCCGCGCACCGGCTTGCCCCGCTCGTTCAGGGCGGTGGTCAGCCTACCGATGACGTAGTGCGGCATGGAGGTGTTGATCTCCCCCGCCAATTCGATGAAGCGCGTCGACTGCCCATACTGCCGGGCCTTCCACGTCAGGTAGAAGGGATCGATCGGGATGCAGTGGCCCCCGAGCCCCGGGCCGGGATAAAACGCCGAGAAGCCGAACGGCTTGGTCTTGGCGGCGTTGATCACGTCCCACACGTCGACGCCCATCTTGTCGAACAGCACCTTCAACTCGTTGACCATGGCGATGTTGACGCTGCGATAGACGTTCTCCAGGATCTTCGCCGCCTCGGCGACCTCGCAGCTTGCCACCGGCACCACGCGGCTGATCGCCCCGCTGTAGAGCGCCACCGCCAGCCGACGGCTCGCCGCGTCCAGACCGCCGACGATCTTGGGAATGTTCTCGGTGGTGAAGTCCTTGCGGCCGGGGTCCTCGCGCTCCGGGCTGAAAGCCAGGTAGAAATCGCGCCCGGCCTTCAGTCCGCTGCCGCTTTCGAGGATCGGCTTGACCAATTCCCGGGTCGTGCCGGGATAGGTCGTCGATTCAAGCACCACGAGCTGCCCGCGCCGAAGCTCCTTGGCGATCGCGTGGGCCGTCGACTCGACGTAGCTCATGTCGGGGTCGCGCGTCTTGGAGAGCGGCGTGGGGACGCAGATGATGATCGCGTCGGGCTTATTCAGCTCGCGGAAGTTTGCGGTGGCCCGCAGCCTCTTCTTGGCGAGGAGCGATGCGATCGTCGAGTCCGGGATGTGCTTCAAATAGCTCTTGCCGGCGTTGAGCATGCGCACCTTGCGCGGATCGACGTCGAAGGCCAGGGTGAAGAAGCCGCGGTTGCCGAAGGTGCGGGCCAGCGGCAGTCCGACGTAGCCCATGCCCATGATGCCCACGACGGCCTTCTTCTGGTGGATGCGCTGTTCGATGGCTGCGACGCTCAAGGCTTGGTCTCCGTTTGGGGCGGTCTCTGGGTCGTTCCGCGCGGGAAAACGAGGCATTAGAAGGGCCGGTCTCCGCCCCCGCAAGCCGGGCCCGAGTCGGTGCCATGTAGCCCGGTCGCGCTCGCGGCGGCGACCGACCCGACGTGGCGAGCCGCCCCCTGCCGGAGACCCCTATAGGTCGGGTCATCCGACCCGACAATTCATCATGGTGACGGAGCATGCGGCGGGTCGATGATCCGCCCTACCGCCATCAGGGTTTCGTGGAGGATTGGTTTTCTTGATTCCCAATTCTTCATTCGCCATTCCCTCTCGCCGCCAAAGCGAAAACTCAACCAAGGGCCGCGAATCCGGGTTGGTGCCCCAAAAGGCGTTTTTTTCCAGCCCCAAATCCGCGTTTTTTTGAAGCGCCAACTTGACACAATGGACCCACCGCGGCGGTGGTGATTCTGCACACGGTACCATGGGTATCTATGGAAACGGCCATGTTACGCGGTAACCCTCAAGCTGGTCCGCGGCCTCAAGAACCGAACCATTCGCTCATGCTCACCTGTTGTCGAGCATTCCTGCTGTTTCTCGCCGGCGGATTGATGCTCTGCTCGCGCCACGCCGCCGCCCAAGACTGCAATACCAACGGCATCCTCGACGAATGCGACATCGATTCCGGCTTCAGCGGTGATTGCAACTCAAATGGCCTCCCCGACGAGTGCGAGGTGGACCAAGACTGCAACACCAATGGCACTCAGGACATCTGCGACATGGCTTCCGGCTTGAGCGAGGACTGCGACAGCAACGGTACACCTGACGAGTGCGAACCGGCGGTAAACAGGACTGCAATTCCGACGGAACCAGCGACCTCTGTGACATCTTCACCGGCGCCGGCACCGACTGCGACGGCGACCTCGTCCCAGACGATTGCCAGCCTGATTTCGATGGCGACACCGTCATCGATGCTTGTGACAATTGCCTCTACAACCCGAACGTAAAACAGGCCGACGCGGACACCGATGGCTCCGGCGACGTATGCGACAACTGCGAGTTCACCCCGAATCCCAACCAGCTCGACTCCGACTTCGACGGCCTCGGGGATGCCTGCGATAACTGTCCCCTGGTTCCTAACGCCCTGAACCAAGCCGATGCCGACAGCGACAGCGTCGGCGATCCCTGCGACCAATGCCCCGGCTTCGACGACCTAGAAAACATGGACGGCGACTGCCTCGCCGACGCCTGCGACCTCTGCCCTACCCGCGCCACCGGTGACATAAGCGGCGACGGCGTCGTCAACGCATGCGACATTGAGCCGTTCATCGAGGTCCTAACCGGGGGCACGACCAGCTTCCTGAAGCTCTGCGCGGCCGACGTGGACGGCAGCCACGAGGTGGACATGGGCGATCTCCCTGGCTTTCTCAACCTCCTCATGGGCGCCGACTGTCCATAAGGCAGGCCCGGCCCACACAACAAAACCACCGGATTGTCCCTGAACCGGCGTCGCCTGTTGAACGTATACATTTCCTGACGACAATCAAACCAGGCACATTCGCCGGAAAGGAGTCCCGCATGTCCGCCGCCCTATCGCTCATCTTCTGCCTCGCTCCGCTCGCGCCGCAGGCCGGCCCCTCCGACCGCAAAGTCGATTTCAAGGCCCGATTCGGCCGCTTCGACGGCTGCTTCGTCATCCGGCAGATCGGCGGCGATTGGTCGCTGCGTTACAACGAGGAGGGCTGCGCGACGGCCCACTCGCCCTGCTCGACGTTCAAGATCTTCAATGCCCTGGCCGGGCTGGATTGCGGGGTGCTCGCAGGCCCGCAGACGGCGATGAAGTGGGATGGCAAGCCGCAACGCATCAAGACCTGGGAGCGCGACCACACCCTGGCGACGGCTATCCGTGACTCGGTGGTCTGGTACTTCCAGGAGGACGCCCGGCTGATCGGCGATGAGAAGATGCGCGGCTATTTGCAGCGCGCCGAGTACGGCAACCGCTCGACCGGCGGGGCCATCGACCGCTTCTGGCTGGACGGCTCGCTGACCATTTCGGCGAACCAGCAGGCGGTATTCATGGAGCGGCTCTACACCGACAAGCTCCCGTTCAAGAAGTCGGTCATGAAGACCGTGCGGGAGCTGATCGTCCTGCGCGAAGGCGAGGGCTGGACATTCAGCGGCAAGACCGGCACGAAGGGCGAGGGCGACAGGGCCGTGCTCGGCTGGTTCGTCGGCCACGTCCGTTCCGGCAATAGCGAGTATGTCTTCGCGACCAACATCCGGGCTGCCGAAGGGGGGATGGGCCAGACGGCCAAGGAGATCGCTTTTTCCATCCTGACCGACTTGGGGCTGGTCAGGCCATAATAGCAGTTTCACATGCGATACCGAGCCGCGGGCTTCAGCCCGCGCGGCACTGCCCCGCTAGTTCCGCCGGTTACCCAGCTCATCGTTCGCGGTCTGTAATGCCGACGATGATGGGTGCGGCGATGCGCGCCGCCGCGCTTAATCGCCGGAGCGAACGATCGTGCTGGAAGCCATTTGGCCCTATCTGGGCGACATTCATCAGGTCACCGCGCCGCACTGGGCCGGCGTCTTCAGCACGATGGCGGCGGTCGCCTGCGGCGGCCTGATCGGACTGGAGCGCCAGCGAGCACAAAAGCCCGCGGGCTTCAGAACCCTGATCCTGATCTGCCTCGGCTCCGCCATCTTCGCCCAGGCCTCGATCCTGATGTCGGACATCTACTCGGATCGCACGAGAATCGCGGCCCAGGTGGTGTCGGGCATCGGCTTTCTCGGCGCGGGGGCAATCATCCGCGAGCGCGGCCTGGTCATCGGCGTCACGACCGGCGCAGGCGTCTGGGCCACGTCCGCCGTGGGCCTGGTCCTGGGCAGCGGATACGTCGCCGCCGGGTTCTTCTTCACGTTCCTCATCGTCTGCACGCTGGCCGCGGAGAGCCTCATCGACCGAATCCTGATGGGCCCTTGTCGATACGAGACGATTCAGTTGACCTACGAGCCGGCGCGCGGGAGGACCCGGCTCTCGATTCAGCACGTCCTGGACGAACACCAGCACCGGGGGAGCATCGACTTCCAGGAGCCGCCGACCGGGCAGGGGACGGCGTCGCTGCGGTTTTGTTCGGCCCACCGCGAGCACCGGCGAATCCTCAGCGCCCTTCTGAAGCTTGAGCAGATCAAGGAGTATCGGCAGGGCTGATACCGGGCCGGACCGGCCGCGCGATGCTGATATCCGCCCAAGTTCCAGTTCCCAACCACGGACCACACCCCCGCCCCTGGCTAGGCTGAAAAGCCCGGTCTCTGATTTTTGCTAATCGCCCGAGTGTCGGCCAGCAGAATCGGCCGATGGTCTTTCGGCCTGCTTTTGTGCCGGTGGGTTATGCCCGTTGGGAAGCCGGCGAGCAGCAGGCCCGGCGGACGCTGAGTTCCGCGACCAAGCGGGGCCGAACCGCACGCGTCTGATTACCCTAGTTTGCGGGAGCACGATCATGTCTGGCGCAAGTCAACGGATGGGCGGCCACGGACGTGAGAGGCGACAATGGCGGAGGGTACGGTCGGCATCGCGCATCGCGCTTGCAGTGACGGCCGGTGGAGCGTTCGGGGTGTTCGCGTGGGAGACGCGGTCCCCCGAAGATACGACGGCGGAGTCAAAGAAGGCGGCTGCGGCCGAGCGGCAAGGCGTCGTCACGGAGGATGATGCCTGGCCGCCACCTATTGTGGTCGAGCCACTGGTGGACTTGGTCGGCGGGAAGCAATCCGCGATCAAGGACGACCTCCTCTGGAGGGTGGATGAGACACCCGCGCCGCCCGACGAGGACCTGGCTCGAAAGCTCACTCCCGCGAATTCCAACATCGAGTGGACCGACATCTCAACCGAGATGCCTCGCGTACGCGGACCGCCTTGAGGCGGTGCTAACGCCCTGGCTGCGCCGTCGAATCCCGGGCCCCGCTGAATCTCGGCCGCGAGACTCGATCAAACGGCGAAGCCGTGGAGACGGCAGGAGGGGACTTCATCAGGGGGGACACCTCGAACAACTCTTCATCGGTCATCGTCGCGGCTCGCAACGCCGCCTCACGCGCCGGCGCGCCAAATGACTTCCGCAGCAACCTGCTCAAACCCGCGGTGGCCCTGAAGGTGACCGACTCTCCCGTGGCCCGGTTGAAGAATAGCGTCTCGGATTCCGCCGCCGTGGCGACCGGTTCGAGCAGCAAGTTGAGCCTTCCCAACGTGGCCCCGGTCGCAGCTTGAATGCCGTCGACCGCCGCGGCGTAATGCGCTTCGGCGGGGCTCTTGTGCAGAGCGAACAGTTCCGTCGCGCCGCTTGGTAGGGCCAACATGGCCAGCGCCCGACGCCCCATCCGGAAGCCGGCAACCGCGGCCGGGTCCAGGCCGCCGTGGATCGCCTCGATGGTTTGCAAGTCACCCACGACGTCCGTCTTGCCGAGGACGCGGAGTGAGAGGCTGGCCCAGAAGCTCTCCCACTGCGTTCGACCCAACCCCTCCGTCGGCCGAATCAGATGGGCCTTGATGAACCAGTGGCCGGATCGAGTCAATTCGATCGCCGCCTCTCCTTGCCGGTCGGTGAGAGTTGTCGCCGCATAGTCGTGAACCTGGCGGCCTTCGTGGCCGGACGATATCGCGACCCGCGGCCAGGGGTGGCCGTCGAGCAGGGCTCGCACGCGGACTTTGCCGCCGGCCTTCCACCTCGCCGGGTTGGAGAGCGGAATGATCTCCAGTCGGTGGCCGAGCGGCGCTTCGTAGTGCTTGTCGTCGGCTTTGTACGGACGCACCTCGACGATGGTCTTGGCGAACTTGGTGTACTCCTCGACGACCTTTTCCGAATCCTCGGAATCGCCCCCTTTCGCACGTCCAGCGATGAATCGCCGCAGGGCCTCTTCGGCCCGTTCAGAGCGTAGGTACTCCTCGAACTTGTCCGGGGTCAATTCGAGCGTCCGAGGCTTGAGCGCGCAGCCGATGACGTGTACGCCGCCCCCGGTGATAGGCCGCCGAACGGAGAGCCCGGAATCCTGCGGACTGTAGCCGCTCACTTCCTCCGTGCGCCCGGCGGAGCGATCGACGAACTCGGCGACCCGGGCGGGATCGGTCGCCGCCTCGCCGATGGGGAATACCTCCCCGGTGACGAAAGAAAGCCAAAGCAGATCGCCGTCATTGGCGGTGCTCTTGTCGGCGATCAGCCATGAGTCGTGCGCCACGGCCGCGGGGCAGAACCAGGCGACGGCCAGACCGGCGAGAAGGTATGAGTTGAGCCTCCGGCGATTCAACGACGCCCTCCAGCCGGGTCAGGCCGCGGCATGTCCCTTATACATACCGGGGATGGGCTGGTCGCAGGGCTCAGGAGGATCGCAAGGGGCCGGACGACCAGCCTCGGCCAGAGGACTACTGCATCCGGGCCATGACCTCCGCAGGCAGGTCGAAATTGGTATAGACGTTTTGAACGTCGTCGTGTTCCTCGAAGGCCTCGATCAGCTTGAGGACCTTCGCCCCGACCTCGGCATCGACCGTGATGGTAGATACGGGCCGCATGGTGATCTCGGCGGACTGCGTGGGAACCGCCGCGGCCTCCAGGGCCTTTCTTACCGCCTCGAAAGCCGTCACCTCGCATGTGACTTCGAAAGTGCCCTCGTCGCCGACCACGTCATCGGCGCCCGCGTCGAGGGCCGCCTCCATGACCCGGTCCTCGTCGGCGTCCTCCTGCTTGACGGTGAAGAGCCCCTTCGTCTGGAAGTTCCAACTGACGCAATTCGCCGTCCCGAGGTTGCCGCCGCCCCGCTCGAAAATCTTCTTGATCTCCGGGGCCGTGCGGTGAGGGTTGTCGGTCAGGGCCTCCACGATGAAGGCGACTCCGCCGGGCCCATAGCCTTCATATTGGGCCGGATGGTATTCCGCGGCCCCAAGCTCGCCAGTGCCCTTCTTGATGGCCTTATCGATCGTATCGGCCGGCATGTTCGCGGCCTTGGCCTTGTCGATCGCGTAACGAAGGGCGAGGTTCATGGCCGGGTCGCCGCCGCCGGTCTTGGCCGCCACGATGAGGTTCCGGGCCAGCTTGCTCCACAACTTGCCCCGCCGGGCGTCGTTCAGCCCCTTGCGATGCTTGATATTGTTCCACTTGCTGTGACCGGCCATGCCATCACCTCTCGCCCGATCGAGCCTTTCGACAGAATACCCTATCTGAAAATCACCATTCTATGCGGACGGCTAGTGCTCCGTCTCGCTCGAGTTTTCGGGTAGTGCGGGCCTCTGGCCCGCACAAATCGGCCAATCGAGAATTGCGGGCGGGACGCCCGCACTCCCCAACCCGACGTTTCGATCGAGACA